>Ga0075474_10000001_pt1 | contig 87430 bp, 76 predicted proteins | sample DEB08_DNA_2_FD_71485 | JGI IMG/M metagenome (GOLD analysis project Ga0075474, IMG submission 71485) | Aqueous microbial communities from the Delaware River and Bay under freshwater to marine salinity gradient to study organic matter... | ecosystem: Environmental > Aquatic > Marine > Coastal ...
GATCACCGAGCCAGTCGTTTAGCGACGGTGTCGTTGGCTCTAGGCAGGCGAACAGCAGCACCCCCCAGGTGCCGACGCGAACCTCAACCAGCGAATGTTCGGCCGGGTCGAAGTCGTCACGGGGAACCTCGTCGAACCGTGGGGTCGCCACCAGCCGGCCGTCAACGGCGTAGCCCCACCGGTGGTACGGGCAGCGGATCGTCCCAGCAACGTCGCAGTCGCTGTTCGCCAGTTCGGTTCCTCGATGGCGGCAACTGTTGAGAAAGCCTCGCAGCTCACCGTCATCGCCGCGGGTGACCAGCACCGAAACGCCTCCCACTTGGCGGACCAGCATCCGTCCCGGTTCGGCCACTTCGGCCGCCAACCCGACTGCAACCCAGGACCGCTCGAACACCCGTTGCCGTTCAACAGCAAAAAACGCCGGGTCGGTGTAGGCCCCAGGGTGAAGTCCGGTGGCCGACGGGAGGGAGCGACGAGTCCCCGACCAGGCCGTTGCTGCAGTCCAGTCGATCGAGTTCATGTTCACCACCCCTCCCCTAGAAATCGGTCGGTACGCCACCTTCGGCAATTCGACGACCAACATAGTCATCGAGCTCCGCACGAACCGCGTCACCAAGCGGTGGTGGCTCGTACTCGGCAAGCAACTCTCTCACCACCCGTTCGGCATGATCAAGCGAGCTGGGCGAACCGGCTTCCGCCCAGCTTTCGTAGTTTCGCCAGTCGGAAATCATTGGCTGATAGAACGCGTCACGGAACCGCTCGCGGGTGTGTTCGGTACCGAAATGATGGCCACCGGGGCCGACTTCAGCGATCGCTTCTACCGCCATTGTGGCGTCGTCGACGATCAGCGGTTGCAAGAAGGTGGCGACCATGGCCAACAAGTCGGCGTCGATCACCATCTTCTCCGGGCTGGCATGCAGCCCCCCTTCCATCCAACCCGCCCCGTGGAAAACCAGGTTTGCCCCTCCCATGATTGCTCCCCACAGCGAAAACACGCTTTCGTACCCCGACTGGGCGTCGACCCCGTTGGCGGCGCAGACGTTAGAACTGCGGTACGGGATTCGGTAGCGGCGAGCTAGCTGCCCGCCCAACATCGCCGCCTGCATGAACTCGGGTGTTCCAAACGCCGGAGACCCTGATTGCATGTCCACGTTGCTGGTGAACCCCCCGTAGAGCACGGGGGCGCCGGCCCGGACCAGTTGCGTGAAGGCGATTCCGGCCAGCGCCTCAGCGTTTTGTTGCACGACCGCACCAGCGATCGTCACCGGTGCCATCGCCCCAGCCAGCGTGAACGGGGTCAAAATGATGATCTGGTTGCGTGCCGAATACTGGAGGATTCCTTCCAGCATTGGCGTGTCGAGCCGCAACGGTGAACTCACGTTGATCACCGAATGCACGATGGGATGATGATCGACTTCTTCGTTGCTCAGCCCGCGAACGATGCGAACCATCTCCAGACCATCAAGGTTGCGTTCCCGACCCAACGAATACACGTTGATCGCCTTGTTGGAGAGGGTAAGAAGGTCGCGGGTTGCTTCGAGGTGCCGGATCGACGGATGGAGGTCGATCGGTTCCACCGGGTAACCCCCGTGCGACTGAACCATGTTGAGCTGCTGGCTGAGCTTGACCAGCGTGCGGAAATCTTTCTGGTTTCCGCTGCGTCGTCCACCGGCGCGGTCGGCGACGTTGGGGGCGCTCGCTACCGCCGTGAACGCCACGTGATCGCCACCGATCATCAGGTCATGGACCGGGTCGGGGGCCAGCATCGGGAACTCGGCGGGGGCGCTGGCGATCAGCTCCATGATGAGGTCCGGATCGAACCGTACCCGCTGGTCGTTGACGTCAGCACCGGCGTCTTTCCAGAGCCGTAACGCCTGCGGATGCAGAAAGTCCATCCCGGTGTCGCGCAACACTCGCAGCGACGCTTGATGGATCGATTCCAGTTCGTCGTCGCTCACCACCCGAGTGGGAGCAACGCTGCGTTGGTAACGCTGCCACGCCGGTTGACGGGGCCCGGGGGTAGCAGCCCGCCGTCCACCGCCGCGCCGCCGTTCACTCGCCGGTCGGTCGTCGCGTTCGGTCATCGCGCGGTGACGCTACCGAACCCACGAAAGCCCCACAAGTAGGCCGTTACCGCTTCGCCGGTTGGAGTTACTCCCAAGCCCGCGGGCCGGCAACGCTGCCCGGTCGGGGTGTCATCAGCTCGGTGTGTCCTCCGGTGACGTAGCCGAGCTCGCGCTGTTGCCATTCCAGAAGTGAACGATCAACGGTGCCGGAGTCGTCGAGGCCCCGAGTCGTATCGAAATCTTTGCGAAGCGAAACCCAGTTTTCTAGGTGGGTAGCCCAGACCACGATGACTTCGTGGGAGTTGTTCACGACCTCTAGCAGGTTGGTGAGGTGGATCCCACGAGCCGCTAACGAAGGCACGCGTTGTTCGACTACCGCCCCGAGGTACTCAAGTTGGCTCCCGGGCCGCACCTCAAGGACTTGATGCACAAACACGGTGCATTGCAGGTCGCGAGCGTCGAGTTCTTCACGGACCGGACATCCGGGTGCCGCCGCGGCGATCCGGTCCCGTCCCCCGGCCCGATACTGGGCTGCCTCGTCCCACCAGTCGCCGTAGAACGCGGCCCGCCGCTTTAAGTTGAGCCGGTCCAGGTTGCGAGTCCAGGCATCCCAACCGTCGGGGCCTCCGTCGTAGAGGTTGATGACTTGAGGCCAACGTCCACCGGAACCTCCGATGACAAAGAACGTTCCCTGCAACCGGAACAGTCCCGGCATCTGGTGAACCGGTTCGCGGGCCACCAGATCCATGTAGTCGTATTGGCCCTGCCCGATGATGTCGACCGTCTCGTGAAGGATGAAGCGCCGTGGCATCCCGACAGTCTGGCCGAAGAGTTAGTCGGCGCCTAGTTGCGCCTCGCGTCGCACAACCAGCGCCAGCGAACCCAACACCACGATGATCCCCACGATCTGCACCGGTTTCACGTTCTGGTCCAAGACGAAAAACGCACCCGTGGTTGACAGCACCGGGCCGGCCAACGTCAGCATCGAAGTGATCACCAACCGGACATGCTGATGCGACCAGTTCATCAAAAGATGCCCGGTACCGGGAATGAGCAACACCAGACAGAGCCAACCCCATTGTTCCAGACTCGGAAAATCGAGTCCTCGAGTCTCGAAAACCGCAGCTGGGAGCAGCGCTACCGCACCGGCGATCCACAAACAGGCCTGAAACTCCAAGATCGGTACCGACGCACGGGCCCGTTTGACCAGCACGAAATAGGCGGCGAACAAGACCATGGCGATCACCGCCATGGCATCACCCCACGGTTTCCAACCAAGGGTTTGGGTTGAACCGGCAACGACCAAACCAACCCCGCTGGTGGCCACCACCGTGGCCACCACCAGCATCCCGGTGATCCGTTCCGCGAATTGCCGTTGGGCCACCACCAACAGCACCAGTGGGGTCAGTGCGCCGATCACGGTGGCGTTAGCAACCGACGTTTCACGAACCGCGGCGAAGAAGAAGGCGATCTCGATACTGATCACTGCCCCCGCCGGGGCGACCCGGCGAAGCATGGCTTTGGTAAGTCGGCTACCTCGGAGGTACACCACCGCGGTGTAGACGACCGCTCCAAGCACCATCCGCCAGAACGCGATCTGAAGACCACCCATTGGGACGCTGACCACCAGCACGTTGCCGATCGACCAGAGCAACACTGCCCCGGACGCCGCCGACAGGCCCGCGGAACTCGATTTCTGTTCGACTGCTGGGCTTTGAGCGGTCACCGTGACGGCCTCAGGTCGGGGTTGACCACGAAAGCCCGGGCCAACTTCACGAGTCCAGCAAACCCACGCAATCGAGCGTTCACGTGAGACGCAGACCAAACGGTTACCGATTCCATGCGCGCAGTATGGCAGGCTCTGCGGAGATGACGAACCAAGCAGCACGCAATCTTTCTGATGTCCGCCGCCAGACGCGAATTTCGCTGATTGTTTCGGTCCTCCCGGCCGGGATGGGCATGTCGGCATCGTTTGCTGCGACCAGCCTCGCCGCCGAAGACATCACCGGCAGCGACAGCCTCGCCACCTTGGCCGCCACCATGATCTCGCTCGGCGGTGCGGTCGCCGCGATTCCGCTCGGTCGCTACATGGCGGTCCGGGGCCGCCGCCTCGGTCTGGCCCGTTCCTGGACGATTGGTGCGACCGGAGCGTTGCTGGCGTTTCTGGCGGTCGTGCTCGGCTGGTACCCGCTGCTGGTGGTCGGGGTGCTCGGAATCGGGGCGGGTCAGGCCGGTACGCTCTCGGCCCGCTACGCCGCGGCTGATCTCGCCGAACCCACCCAGCGGGGTAGAGAAATCGGTTTGGTGGTCTGGGCTGGTTCGATCGGGTCGGTGCTCGGACCAACCGTGGCGTTGGGAGGAACCGGTTGGGTCGCGGCTTCGTTGCTGGGTCTCGACGAGTTAGCAGGCCCGTTCTTGATGGGCTCGATGGTGTTTGGGCTCGCCGCGTTGATCATCGCTCGGCGGTTGCATCCCGATCCGCTGTTTCTGGCTCGAGAACTTGAGACCTCCGAACCGACCGAACGGCCTACCTTGCTGGCGTCTTTCTCACAGTTGCTTGGGCAAAGCACCGCGGCGCTTGCGGTAGCTGCCATGGCGGTTGGCCAAGGGGTGATGGTGGCAGTAATGACGGTCACCCCCCTCCACATGGACGAAGGCGCCCACGAGACCCGGATCATCGGGTTGGTGATTTCCCTCCACATCGTCGGGATGTATTTCTTCTCCCCGATCGTTGGTTGGCTGGTTGACCGGGTGGTTCCCGCCGCAGTGGTAGCCAGCGCCGGTGGGATCTTGTTCGTTGGTGCCGAAATGGCGTCGCACACCGATCCGGAGGACAGCCTCGGAGTGTTCGTGGGCCTGCTGCTGGTCGGGGTCGGCTGGTCGTTCGGCATGATCGCCGGTAGCGCACTGGTCGCCGCCAGCTTCAGCGGAGAGCAGCGTGCCGCTATTCAGGGTGCGGCCGATTTCACGATGGTGGCCAGCGGAGCGCTGGGAGGGTTGTTGTCCGGGGTGATCGTGGAACTTTCCAGCTATCACACGTTGAGCCACGGGGCGGCGCTGCTGGCGCTGTCGTTGGTGGCCGCCGGGTTGGCGTTTGCCGTGATCAACTCCGACCGGTTCGGTTTCGCTAGGCGAGACCGATCATCCCAACCCCCGCCGCGCAGGTAACGGCACCGAGCACCTGCCACCAACGCATCGGGTGCCCGTCAAAGCTGGCAGACATGATGGCGGTGACCGCCGGGGCCAAGGCAGTAGAGATCGCCATCTCAGCCAGCGAACCTCGTTGCGCGCCGACCGTAAACGCCGCGATCGCGCTCGCTCCGAGCACACCAGACAGCAACGCACGCGGCCACAACAACCGGGGCACAAACGCCGGGAGGTGGCGAACCCGGGTGGCCAGCAGCAGCGCCGTCAACGCCACCAACCGTTGGATCACCGCCGGCCACAACCCGCCCGCTTCACTGGTCTCGCCCAGCAGGGTCATCGCCCCACCGAAAAACAGTCCGCCAGCCACTCCCCAACGAACACCGACCCGCACCCGATCACCAAGTTCTGGCGAGATGGTGCTGCCTAGCAAACCGATCAGCGCTACGACCGAACCAACCACCGCCAGACCCGCCAAAGCCCCACCCGAGGCAATGTCCCAACCAAACGGGATCACCGTGGCCAAGAACGCCGAGATCGGGGCTACCACCGCCGCCGACGATTCGCTGATCCCTCGATACATGGCCGCCAACCCGAACCCAATCATGGTGCCCGAACCGGCTCCCATCATCAGGTCGCTGGCCACCAACTCGCCAGGGATGACCAGCGCCAACCCAAACATCACCACCGAACCGGCTACCAGTGCCGACGCCACCGTGCTCAACGCCTGAGCCCGTCGGGCTAGATAGGCGCCGTGGTAGTCGGCAACGCCAACCCCCAGCGAAAAACAAAGCCCAAGAAGAACAGTCACCGGCAAAGTAAAGCGGTTCGGCCCGCAGAAACCGCAATCTGTGAAGCCACGATCAGTTCACGGTCGTGTCGTAACCTTTGCCCATGAACAACTACACCACCTCGTTGGCTGGTCGCACGGCGTTGGTCACCGGCGGTGGAGCCGGTATCGGCGCCGCGATCGCCCGCACGTTGCGCGCCGCCGGAGCCGAGGTACGCACCTGCGATGTTGACCGCGCGACCGAGCCGGATCTGGTGTGCGACGTCAACGACGAGCGGGCGGTTGCGGCCATGTTCACGACCCTTGACGCTGACCTGGGTGGGCTCGACATCTGCATCAACAATGTTGGGGTGGCGGGGCCGACCGGAACCGTCGATGAACTCGACCCGACCGAGTTCGACCGGTGCATCGGCGTGAACATCGGTGGAACGTTCCGGGTGACCGCTGAAGCGGTCCGCAGGATGCGTCGCAGTAGCCAGGGCAGCATCGTCAACATTTCCTCCACGGCCGGGCACTTCGGGTACCCGCTGCGATCCGCGTACACCGCGTCAAAGTGGGCGATTGAAGGCCTGACTCATACGTGGGCGATGGAACTCGGCCGGTTTGGTATCCGGGTCAATGGGATCGCGCCGGGGACAATCGCGGGACCGCGCATGCAAGGGGTGATTGACCGCGAAGCGGAGAACCTCGGAGTGGATCCCGCAACCGTCAAGGCCCGCTATCAGGATCAGGTTTCGATGCGGACCTTCGTCGACGGTTCCGACATCGCCGCGGCCGCCGCGTTTTTGTGCAGCGACGCGGCCCGTTTCATCAACGGGCAGATCTTGTCGGTCGACGGTCACACCGAGACGCTGCGAACCAGTTTCGGAGACGACACCCGGGCGGTTTCGGACATCACGTTCTGATCTCCGTCGACAACCAGACCGGTCACCGGCCGCGCTGCGTTAGCCGCCGGCGAGCGGGGCCACGAAATAGATGGTGGTCTCGGGGTTGACCGCGACGAACTCCGGTTCGGCATGGATTTCACCGTTGATCCCAGCCGATGAACCAGCACGAAGCGCGGCACCGAGGCCCGGGAACCGGACCTCGAGTTCGTTGATCACCGCGCCAACGGTCGCCCCGTTCACCTCAAGAACCGCCTCACCACCGGTGAACCGGCGATGTTCGGCCATGAGGTGAACGGTTGGCACCGTCAGTTGTTCTCGCTGAGGCGAGCCAGCACCTTGGGCGGCGACATCGGCATGGATGTCATCCGCACTCCGGTGGCCCGACGGATGGCGTTACCGAGCGTGCCCATCGGAGGAACGATGCCGGTTTCACCGACACCACGCACACCGTAGGGATGCGACGGGTTCGGAACCTCAACGATGATCGTCTCGATCATCGGGATGTCCGACGCCACCGGGATCCGGTAATCGAGGAAGCCCGCATTCTGCATGACCCCATCAGCGTTGTAGATGTATTCCTCGTTGAGCGCCCAGCCGATGCCCTGCACCGAACCACCCTGCATCTGACCTTCGACGTAGCTCGGGTGGATCGCAGTGCCGGCGTCCTGCACCGCGGTGTACCGGATGATGGTGACCTGACCGGTTTCCTCGTCGACCGTTACGTCGGCGCAATGCACGGCAAAGCTCGGGCCGGCCCCTGCTGCGTTGAGCGATGCGGTCGCGGTCAACGGTCCACCTGTGCGTTTCGCCTGCTCAGTGATCTGAGCCAACGACAGCGGATCTTTGCCTTCGACATGCGCGGCACCGTCGATCCATTCGACCTGATCGGGTTCCACCCCGTGGATCGTCGCGGCCCGGATCTTCAACTCGCCAATGAGTTCGCGACAGGCTTCGACCACGGCCTTGCCGGTCGCGAACGTGGCTCGTGAACCTTCGGTCACGTCGGTAAAACCAACCGCTTCGGTATCGGCAACCACCGGAGTGATGGCGTACACGTCGATCCCGAGTTCTTCGGCGGTCATCAACGCCATCGACGCACGAGACCCACCGATGTCGGGGCTGCCGGTAAGCACCGTGGCGGTCCCGTCCTCATTGAGGTTTACCGTGGCGCTCGACTGTTCACCGATGTTGAACCAGAACCCTGCCGCGACGCCGCGGGAGGCGCCTTCGGGTACCGGAGACTGGTAATGCGGTGACGCTTTCAACGCTTCTAGGCACTCGACGAAACCGATGCGGGGATGGGGCATGCCCATCGCCGTCAGGTCGCCTTCGACCGCGGCGTTCTTGAGTCGCAGGTCGATCGGATCCATGTCGAGTTCAATCGCGATCTCGTCGATCACCGACTCGATCGCGAAGGCGGCGTGCGGTGCCGACGGAGCCCGGTAGGCCGCAGTCTTTGGGGTGTTGGTCAACACGCCCCACGCTTCAAGCTTCAAGTTGGGGAACTTGTAGCTGGCCACCGACATGGCGCCCACCATTCCGGCGAAGTCACCGAACGCCCCGAGGCTGTACGCCATCCAGGCATCAAGTGCGACGAGTTCGCCGTCTTTGGTCGCACCGATCTTGACCCGCATTTTGCATCCGGGGGCCGGACCCGTGGCCCGCAGAACCTCTTCGCGGGTCATCACCGATTTCACTGGACGGCCCGACTTCTCGGACAGCAGCAACGCCACCGGTTCGAGATACACGGTGGTTTTGCCACCGAAACCGCCACCGATCTCGGCTGGGGTCACTTTGATCCGTGAAGTTTCACGACCGAGAATCCCGGCGGTCACGGCCCGGATCATGAAATGGCCCTGCGAAGAACACCAGACGTTGGCTTTGCCGTCCAAACCGGCATCTACCACACAGGCATGGGGTTCGATGTAGCCCTGATGCACGTGAGCGGCATCAAACTCTCGCTCAATCACGATGTCGGCCCCGGCGAGCGCCTCTGCGGCGTCACCACGTTCCAACGGGGTGTGGGTCGAGATGTTGGTTGGATCCCCGGGAGGAGCGAACTTTTGATAGTTCTCCTCGTTGGCCAGCGGAGCACCTTCGGCCATCGCTTCGTCGATGGTCAACACCGCCGGAAGCACGTCGTAGCTCACGGCAACCGCCGCGGCCGCGGCCCGAGCTTCGGCTTTGGTCAGCGCCGCAACCGCAGCGATGGCATGCCCGTGGTAGAGGGCGGTGCCGCGGGCCATCACGTTGATCGAAACGTCATAGTTCGGGTCCAGCGGGTCGAGATCAGGGAAATCGGCCCCGGTCACGATCGCTTTCACTCCCGGCATCGCTTCCGCCGCGGCAGTGTCGATCGACAGAACCCGGGCGTGGGCATGAGGTGAACGAACGTAGGCAGTGTAGAGCTGTCCGGTCAGGTCAAGGTCGGCTGCGAAACGGGCCTTGCCCACCACCTTTTCATAACCGTCATGTCGGACCGGACGGGTACCGATCCACTTGTAGCCGGTTGGATTCTCGGTTGCGGTCATCTCAGGCTCCCCTCAACTCAACGCTTGCTTCCTGCACGGCCTTGACGATCTTGTCGTAGCCGGTGCACCGGCACAGGTTGCCGGCCAGTCCATAGCGGATCTCGGTTTCGGTCGGGTTCGGGTTGGCGTCAAGCAGAGCTTTGGCGGCCAACAAAAACCCTGGGGTGCAGATCCCACATTGCAGGGCTGCCCCTTCCAAGAAGGTCTTTTGCAGCGGGTGAAGATGATCACCTTCGGCGAGGCCTTCAATCGTGACGACGTCACGACCTTCGGCTTCGGGGGCCATCACCAGACAGGAACACACCAAGCGCCCGTCGAGCAGTACCGAACAGGAACCACAGTCGCCGGTGCCGCAACCTTCCTTGGCTCCGATCAACCCCAGCTCGTTACGTAGGGCGTCGAGTAGCGATGATGCGTCGGCAGTGAGGAACTCGACGTCCTCACCGTTGATGTTGCATGAAACATGTGTGCGTGACATTTCTCAGCCTCCGTTCCCGGCGCGCTGAGCGGCGAGCGCAACCGCCCGCTTGGCCAACACACCTGCTACCTGGGTGCGGTACTGGACCGTACCGCGCTTGTCATCAATGGGGTTCGCGGCGGCCGAAGCCGAAGCCGCAACGGTTTCGAGCACTTCGTCGCTCAACACCGAACCGACCAGCGCCGCTTCGGCTGCTGGTACCCGAACGGTGGTGGGAGCAACCGCACCGAGCACCACACAAGCATCGGTGATGGTGTCACCGTCGAGGGTCAGACGCGCTGCGGCACCAACTACCGCAATGTCCATCTCAGTTCGGGGGGTCACCCGCAGGTAGGCATCGCTGGTGCCCGCCGGTGCGTCGTCGATTTCGAACTCGATCAGGAACTCGCCGGCCGCCAGCGACGTCTGGCCGGGGCCCGTCACGATGTCGGCGACCGGAACGGTCCGTTCACCATCAGCTGAGGCCACAACGACCCGGGCCCCTGAAGCAATCATGGCTGGCACCGAGTCGGCGGCGGGCGAACCGTTGCAGAGGTTGCCGCCGAGGCTCGACCGGTTCTGGATCTGGTCGGACCCGATGAGCCCAGCGCCTTCGGCAATTCCAGGGAACATGGCCACAAACTCGGGGTTGTGGGTCAGGGTCGATGTCGGAGTTGCCGCACCGATCACCCAACGGCCGTCGTGGTGGTTGACCGCCATAAGACGATCGATTCGCTTCAGGTCAACGAGCACCGAAGGTTCGGGGCGTCCGGACCGCATTTGCGGGACAAGATCGGTGGCACCCGCGAAAACCCGGGAACCCGGATTGTCCGCGAGCAAGGACCGTGCCTCATCCACCGTTGTCGGGGAGGCGTACTTCATCAAGCATCCTTTGGAGTTGAGCGATACAACCCCCGAAGCATGCCATGAACGCGGACCGAACATGGAACCGCGTCGGGGGATAACCGATCCCAAGCGCGTTCTTCGCTCGTTTCGACGTCTGCTTCCATCGCAGCATCGGGCCTATCCTTGGCCCGATGGACTTCCGCGTCGACCCCGACCATCAGTTGATCATCGAGGCTGTCGATGAGATCTGTGCTCGCTACGACGACGCCTACTGGGCTGACAAAGACCAGCGTCACGAATTCCCGTGGGACTTCTACGCCGACTTGGCCGCCGGTGGCTGGATCGGGATCGCTATCCCTGAAACGTTCGGTGGTGGCGGACGCGGCATCACCGAAGCCGGTCTGGTCCTGAACCGGATCGCGGCGTCAGGGGCCGGGATGAACGGGTCCAGTGCGGTTCACCTCACCATGTTTGGGCTGAACCCGGTCGTGAAGTTCGGCAACCAACAACTGCAGGAAACGTTCCTTCCTCGGGCCGCGACCGGCGAACTGCATGTGGCGTTCGGCGTGACCGAACCCGATGCCGGTACCGACACCAGCCGTATCGCCACTCGGGCCCGCGAAGACGCCAACGGCGGCTGGCGTATCAGCGGTCGCAAGATCTGGACCAGCAAAGCCCTCGAGTCTGAAGTGTGTCTCCTGCTGGCCCGCACCGACGGCGACCCTGGTGATCTCGACGGGCTAACCCTGTTTCTGGTTGACCTTGATCCGGCCTATGTCGACATCGCTCCGATCCCCAAACTGGGACGCAACGCGGTGGCGTCCTGCGAAGTGGCCTACGACGAACTACCGGTCGAAGGTTGGCGGATGGTGGGCGAACGAGGCCGCGGTTTCCGCCACATCCTGCACGGATTGAACCCGGAGCGAATCCTGCTAGCTGGGATGGCCTGTGGGATTGGCGAAGCAGCGCTGCGTCGAGCCACCGCGTACGCCGGTGAGCGGGAAGTGTTCGGGCGTCCGATCGGCGCCAATCAGGCAATCTCGCATCCGCTGGCCCGAAGCCACATGGAGCTCAACGCGGCCATGACCATGATGATGCGGGCGGCCTGGTTGTACGACAACGATCAGGAATGCGGTGAGCTAGCCAACACCGCTAAATATCTCGCCGCTGAAGCGTCGTTTGCTGCGGCCGACACCGCAGTTCAGACCCACGGTGGACTTGGTTACGCCAGCGAATACCACGTTGAGCGGTACTGGCGAGAGGCCCGGCTGCAACGGATCGCTCCGGTCAGCCAAGAAATGACCTTGAATTTCATTGCCCAGAACGTGCTGGGGTTGCCCCGCAGCTACTGACCAGAGGGTCGTGGTTCACGCGGCAAACCCAAAACCCGTTCACCGAGGATGTTGCGCATGATGTCTGAAGTGCCACCCATGATCGTGTACGCCGGGGCGTACGCAATGGCTTTGGTGAGTCCCGCATCGGCGATCGCTTCGGCCCCCAACACCCGAGCGGCAAAGTCGGCCACTCGCTGTTCGTGTTCGGTGCAGAAACATTTGGTCGCCGCGCTGAACCCGGCTGGAGCCTGGCGTTGCGCCTCTCGGTACACCAGAACTCGCCCGATCCGGTAGCCGGTTTCGAGCCGGGCGATTTCCTGACGCACCCGAGGGTCGCGACGGTCGGCTTGAGCCACCGCCCGGTCGTAAAGCGGACGGTTCGATACCAGACGATCGATGCCGCCTCGTTCGTCTTCGAGTTGCGCCATCGTCTGCTTAAAAGCGTTGCCCTCCACCCCAACCAGGTTCTCGACCGGCACTTTCACCTCGTCGAAGAACACCTCACAGAAATGTTGGTTGGTGGTCATGTCTTTGATGGGCCGCACTTCGATCCCGGGAAGGTTCATGGGGACGATCAGCTCGCTCACACCCTTGTGAGGTGGCCCATCCGACGAGGTACGACAGATCAGGTAGATGTAGTCGGCCATCGCCGCGAAGCTGGTCCAAATCTTCTGTCCGGTCACCACGAAGTGGTTACCGTCGCGGACTGCTGCCGTCTTGAGCCCGGCCAGATCTGATCCGGCGTCGGGTTCGCTCATTCCGATACACCAGGTGGTTTCGCCCGACAGCATTCCTGGAAGAAACTCGGCTTGCTGGTCCACGGTCCCGTGGTTGATCAAGGCCGGTCCCATCTGACGATCAGCGAACCAACTAGCGGCAATCGGGGCGCCCACCGCGATCATCTCCTCACCCATAATGACCCGGGCCAGCGTGGACTGTCCGCCCCCGCCGAACTCGGTGGGCCAGGTCATGCCAATCCACCCTTCGGCGGCGAGGCGTTTGCTGAACTCTTTAGAAAAACCGTTGATCCACGAGTCGGTATGGGCACCGAACTCGGCAACGCCTTCAGCCGCAACCTGACGCGCCCGTTGCCGCAACTGCTCCAGTTCGGGGTTCAAGGAAAAGTCCAACATGGGGTCCTCCGACCGACACGCTACCGACCGGTGGCGGCGACTTCGTCATCGGGTCCCTTCCCGCCGGACACCGGATCGGCCTAGCCTGTCGGGATGACCGACGCTAAGGAAACGTGGCAGCAGCGCTTCGACGCCACCCCGCCCCGCGACGTTCCTTTCGAAACCATGTCGGGCGTCCCGGTCGAACCGGTGTACGGAGATGCGCCCTACCCCGGCCAGTACCCGTTCACCCGAGGGTTGCACGCCGCCGGATACCGGAGTCGGCTCTGGACGATGCGGATGTTCGCCGGGTTCGGTACTGCCGAGGACACCAACGCCCGCTTCCGGGAGTTGCTCCGGCACGGCGGGACGGGGCTTTCGACCGCGTTCGACATGCCTACCTTGATGGGGTACGACTCAGACAGCGAATGGGCGCTTGGTGAAGTCGGGCGAGCCGGGGTAGCGGTCGACACCTTGGCCGATATGGAAGACCTGTACGCCGGGATCGACCTTTCGAAGGTGTCCACGTCCATGACCATCAACGGTCCGGCCGCCATTGTTCTCGCCATGTACATCGCCGTGGGCGAAAAGAACCAGGTGGCCCGAGCGGACCTTGCCGGCACCATCCAAAACGACATCCTCAAGGAGTACCAGGCGCAGAAGGAATACATCTTTCCGCCCCGACCGTCGATGCGGATCGTGACCGACATGATCGACTTCACCTCAGCCGAGATGCCTCGTTGGCATCCGGTGTCGATCTCCGGGTACCACATTCGTGAGGCTGGCTCGACCGCAGCCCATGAGTTGGCGTTCACGCTCGCCAACGGTTTCGCCTACGTCGAAGCAGCTCTGGCCGAAGGTCAGAACATCAACCAGTTCGGCCCGCGGCTGTCATTCTTTTTCAATTCACATTCCGACTTTTTTGAAGAGATCGGGAAGTTTCGGGCGGCCCGGCGGATCTGGGCTCGCTGGATGAAAGAGCGGTACGGGGCTACCGATGAGCGGGCCATGATGTGTCGCTTCCACACGCAGACCGCCGGTGTGTCGCTCACCGCTCAGCAACCCGAGAACAACATCGCCCGGGTCGCGCTTCAGGGCCTCGCCGCGGCGTTGGGCGGAACACAAAGCCTGCACACCGACAGCTACGACGAAGCGTTGGCGCTTCCCACCGAGAAAGCCGCCCGGATCGCCCTGCGCACCCAGCAGATCATCGCCCACGAAACCGGTGTTGATCTGGTCGCTGACCCGTTGGGTGGCGCTCCGTACGTCGAATGGATGACTGACGAGATGGAACGACAGGCGGAAGCGGTTTTCGCCCATCTCGATGAACTCGGCAACGGGTCGATCCTTGAAGGGGTGTATGCCGGTATCGAAAACGGATACTTCGTTGGGGAGATCGCCGACGCCGCGTACCGCCTCGAACGTCAGGTCAACGCCGGTGAACGAATCATTGTCGGTGTCAACGACTTCACCGAAGGCACCGACGACGAAGCGAACCTGCTGCGGATCGACTCCGAAACCGAGGAGTATCAGCGCAAACGACTCGAAGCGGTCAAGCATGACCGCAACCATCAACACGTCACCGACGCCCTCGCTGCGGTTACTGCCGCGGCCGAAGATTCAACGGTCAACTTGATGCCGCCGATCATCGAAGCTGTCCGGGCCTACGCCACCGAAGAAGAGATCGTCGACGCCATGAAACCGGTGTTCGGGGTGTACGTCGAGAAGGCGATCGTCTGATGCCAGCCGACGGGTTGAACGAACGCCCCATCCGAGTGGTTCTGGCCAAGTTAGGGCTCGATGGTCACGACCGCGGGATCAAGATCGTGGCCCGCATCCTGCGAGACGCCGGGATGGAAGTGATTTACCTCGGCCTTCGTCAGACCACCGCGTCGATCGTCGCGGCGGCCGAAGAGGAAGACGCCGACGCCATCGGTTTGTCGATGCACAACGCTGGCCATCTGGCCCTCGCCCCAAAAATGCTGGCCGCCATGCACGACGCCGACCTCGACATCCCGCTGATCATCGGTGGGATCGTGCCCGACGTTGACATTCCCGTGCTCACCGACGCGGGTGTTGCGGCCATTCTCGGGCCGGGCGCTCCCGCCGAGGAGGTTGTTGCCGCCGTCCGGAACGCTGTTTCGCGGTGAGTATCGGCAACCTCAGCATTGACGACCTGATGGACGCCGGGTTGGCCGGGAACCGTCGCGCCCTCGGCCGACTGCTCACCATGATCGAAAACGGTGGAGCACCCGCCAACGACATCGCCAACCGAAGCCACCGAGCCCAACGAGGCGCCCCGGTCATTGGCATCACCGGTGCCCCCGGGGCCGGCAAATCGACGCTGACCGGCCAACTTCTACGCCGCCTGCCGGCACTGGGGTTGCGTCCTGCGGTGATCGCCGTTGATCCTTCGTCTCCGCTCACCGGCGGCGCCATCCTCGGTGATCGGGTCCGGATGGATGACGTGGCGGGCGACAACGGGTTTATCCGTTCGGTCGCGACTCGAGGGCACGCCGGTGGCCTCGCCCTCTCGGTTCCGGGCTGTGCCCGACTGTTCGATGCGGCCGGGTTTGATCCGGTGCTGATCGAGACCGTCGGCGTCGGCCAAGTGGAAGTTGACGTGGCGGGTGCCGCCGACACCACCGTGGTGGTGGTCAACCCCGGATGGGGCGATGCGGTGCAAGCCAACAAGGCTGGGTTGCTCGAAGTAGCTGACGTGTTCGTCATCAACAAAGCCGATCGGGCCGGAGCCAACGACACCCGACGCGACCTTGATCTCATGCTCGATCTGAGCCACGTCAGCGGTCTACACGGCGAGTACCGTCCACCGATCGTGATGACAACCGCGACCGATGGTGAAGGAATCGACGCGCTGTGGGATGCGGTAGAAGCCCACCGGAACTATCTGAACCACAGCGGCGAACTCAACCGCCGCCGCAAGAAACGTTTCCGGTTTGAGGTAGCTAGCCGCATGAACGACCAACTGGCCGAGATCGTAGCCACCTTGACCGATTCGACCATTGCCGACGATGACCGATCCCCCGCCGAAGTCAGCCGGGAACTGCTCGAACGAATGCTGAACCCGGCTCACGAGCGCCTACGGTGACGTCATGAGCAGACTTGCTGGCAAAGTAGCGCTGGTTACCGGAGCGGCCCGTGGTCAGGGAGCCGCCGAAGCCCAGTTGTTCCTTGATCAAGGAGCCACCGTGTGGCTCACCGATGTTCTCGACGAACTGGGTGAGGCCACCGCGGAGAACCTTGGGCCAAAGGCCCATTACCGTCATCTTGACGTCACCGACCCGGAACAATGGCGGGCGGTGGTGTCCGAAATCGTCGACACCCACGGCCGTTGCGATGTGCTGGTCAACAACGCCGGGGTGTTTGAGTTGGGCAGCCTCGACAGCACCACCCTTGAGGCGTGGAACCACACGATTGCCATCAACCAGACCGGGGTGTTCCTCGGGATGCAGGCGGTGGCCGCCCCCATGCGAGCCGCTGGTTCAGGAAGCATCATCAACATTTCTTCGATCGCCGGCCTCCAAGGAGCCGCCATGGCTCAGGCCTACAGCGCCAGCAAATGGGCGGTCAGAGGCATGACGAAATCTGCGGCCGCTGAACTCACCCCCCACGGGGTGCGAGTGAACTCGGTCCATCCCGGCTTGATCGAAACGGCGATGCTTGAAGGGTTCGGGGAGCTACGGGCCACCATCACCGAACGCATCCCGATCGGCCGCACCGCCGAAGCCGACGAGGTCGCCAGCCTGGTGCTGTTCCTCGCCAGCGACGAATCGTCATACTGTTCGGGTCACGAATTCGTGATTGACGGCGGATTCACGCTTTAGCTCTGACCCATGGCTGCACACTCCGACCGCTACCCGTTGATCTCTGATCTGCGCACCCGGGCGTCACGCCGCCTGCCTTCGTTCGCCTGGGCCTACCTCGACAGCGCCACCGGCGACGAACGGGCCATGCATCGCAACGAGGAGGCACTCGCCGAAATCGAACTGGTCCCGCAGATGCTGAAAGGACCGCTGGCCCCCGACACTTCGGTCACCTTGTTCGGTCAGGAATTCGCCTCGCCGATCGGGATCGCTCCGGTCGGAATGTCCGGGCTGATCTGGCCGGGTGCTGATCTTGTGTTAGCTGATCTCGCCCGCCGCGAAAACATCCCGCACACGCTTAGCACGGTGGCCACCACCGATCCGGAAACGGTTGGTCCCCGAGTGGGGAACAACGGCTGGTTCCAGCTCTATGCGCCCCGCGACCGCGCCATTCGAGACGACCTGCTCGACCGGGTTGAGGCGGCCGGTTTCAACGTGTTGGTGGTGACCGCCGACGTTCCCGCCCCCAGCCGGCGCGAACGGCAACGCAAAGCCCAGATCCGGGTGCCACCTCGGATCGGTCCGTCCTTGGTGGCGCAAACCATCATCCGACCGGCCTGGACCGCTGCGTTGCTCAGAAACGGGATGCCTCGTTTCCGCACGGTAGAGCCCTACCTCGATTCGCATTCGTTGGCGTCGGTGGCCGGTTTCGTTGGCGCGACCCTCGGAGGGACGCTCAGCTGGGAGTACCTCGACGAGCTTCGGCAACGTTGGAAATCTACGTTGGTGATCAAAGGGTTGATCGACCTTGACGACATCGAACGAAGCCTCGCGGCCGGAGTTGATGGGGTGATCGTGTCGAACCATGGCGGCCGTCAACTCGAGGCGGCCCCGGCCAGCATCCGGGTACTGCCTGGGGTGGTCGACCGGGTTGCGGAACGGGTCCCGGTGATCTTTGACAGCGGGGTTCGTTCCGGTGCCGACGTGGCGCGAGCGATCAGCTTGGGCGCCGACTTCGTGATGGCCGGACGTCCCTTCTACTACGGACTCGGCGCTTTAGGAGCCGACGGAGCTGGGCACGCGTTTTCGATCCTGCACGAGGGGTTGGTCAACGTGATGCAACAAACCGGTTGCGCGCAGCTGTCCGACCTCCGAAACCGGCGAGCCTGATCGGGTCAGGGTCGTCGTTGTCGGGTTGGCGCGTCCACCGGTTGGACGTATTGCCAGCCAAACCGGCCTTTGATGCAGAGGTGCCCGTGGGTGACGGAATGATCGGCCGGTGACGTGACTTTCACGATCCGCTCGTCTTGCACGTGCAGTTCTAGGTTGCAACCGACGCCGCAGTAGGAACACACCGTCTGGGTGACCGTTTGCTCATCGGGTCGCCAGTCGCTGGCCTGCCGGAGATCGAACTCGGTTTTGAACTGGATGGCACCGGTCGGGCAGACCCCGATGCAGTTGCCGCAGTAGACACAGGCCGAGTCGGGAAGGGTGACATCGAACTCGGTGGAGATCCGGGCGTCGAAACCTCGTCCGCTGACGGCAATGGCGTAGGTGTGCTGGGCGTCGTCACCGCAGGCTTCAACACACTTGTAGCAGAGCACGCAGCGGCTGTAATCCCGGATGTAGAGGTTGTCCTGCACTTTGGGTTCTTCGTACACGGTCCGTGCCGGCAACCCGTCTTGGTCGTAGCGGCCTGGATCTGCTTCGTATTCGTCGAGCCAGCGCCGCAACCCTTCGGCCTGATCGAGATCAACACCGGAGGCCAGAAACTCCAGCACCATCCGGCGGCTGTGGCGCACCCGTTCCGAGTCGGTGTTGACCACCATGCCTTCTTCGACGGCCCGGGCGCAGGACGGGACCAGCGTTCGGTTGCCTTCGACTTCGACAACACAAACCCGACAGACGTTCACCGGGGTCAGGTTCTCAGCCCAGCACAAGGTGGGAGTGTCGATCCCGGCGCGTTCACAGGCGCGGTGGATGGTGGTGCCGGCCGGCACCGAGACGCTCTGGCCGTTGACGGTGAGGTTCACGTTGACTTCGCTCGCTGCGCCGGAAGGGTTGGTGGGGAGCGTCATGGGAGCCTGCCTTGGTCGACTCCCCCGTCGCCCGGGCCTTCACCGAGCAGGCCGAGGCGCAGGGCTGACCCCACCGCCGACGCTGCGGTGTGACCCAATCCGCAGATCGACGCGTCGGCCATCACCCGAGCAATGTCGTCGCTGAGTTCGCGCCGTTGCTCGGTGAGCGCCCCGGATTGTTGAAGTTGCACCATCGTTTCGTGTTGCCGCACGGTGCCGACCCGGCAGGGAACACACTGCCCGCACGACTCCCCTCGGAAAAACTCGGCGATCCGCACCGCAACCGCCACCATGTCCACTTCGGCGGTGAACGCCATCACAACCCCAGAACCCAGCGTGGTCCCTCGCTGACGGGCATCTTCGAGGGTCATTGGCATGTCGAGTTGGTCGGGAAGCACAAAGTTTCCGGCCGCGCCACCCAGCAGCACCGCCCGCAGCGGATCGTCGCCTGAGATCCCTCCGGCCAACGCCAGCACTTCGCCAAGCGTGGTTCCGAACGGCACTTCGTACACCCCAGGACGGGCGACTCGACCACTGAGACAAAGCAACTTGGTTCCCGGCGAGTTTTCGGTTCCCACCTCCCGGTAGCCATCGGCGCCGCGGTTGATGACCTCCAACACATTGAGCAGGGTTTCCGGGTTGTTGACCGCGGTGGGTTCTTGAAAGAGACCGTGGGTGGTCGGAAACGGTGGCTTGCTTCGGGGTTCACCCCGGAACCCTTCGATGGAGGCAAACAACGCGGTTTCTTCACCACAGATGTAGGCCCCGGCTCCCCGACGGATTTCGATGTCGAAGCGATGCCCAGATCCCGCCACGTTCTCGCCAAGAAGTCCCGCGGCCCGGGCCTGAACGATCGCTTCGCTCAACCGTCGGGTCGCTAACGGGTATTCGCCGCGAATGTAGATCCAGCCGTTCTCGGCGGCGGTGGCAAAACCTGCGATGGTGAGCGCTTCGATCACCGCGAACGGGTCGTTTTCCATCACGACCCGGTCTTTGAAGGTACCCGGCTCTGACTCGTCGCAGTTGGCGACCACGTGCTTGGGGCGACCTTGTTCGGCAGCAACCGCCCGCCATTTGACCCCGGTCGGGAAGGCCGCGCCTCCTCGTCCCGACAACCCCGAAGCCGCCACCGCGTCGCAGACCGCAGTTGGGCCCATGGCGATCGCCGCGGCTAACGCCTCGTAGCCGCCGGCGGCCTGGTAGGAAGCCAGCGAGTTCGGGTCCACCACCCCGATGCGTCGAAGCAACCGCAGCGAAGAATCGCCGTGCTGGGGCAGAACGTAGGGTTGGCTGTCGGCATCCACCCGATCTGGTCCCGCTACGGCCTGAACAAACTCGGCGGGAGCCCGGTCGCATTGCCCGAGGCAGGGGGACCGATGCACGGTGACCCCGCGGGCGGCCAGTTCCCTTTGACGTTCGGCACTTCCCGAAATCTGGCAGGCAGCATCGACGCAGACATGGGTGACGTCGCCAATGGTGTCGGGTTCGTCGACCCGGAACAGGTCATAGAACGTGGCGACGCCATAGGCCTCAGCCGGTGGTACCTGCAGTTGGCGGCAGACATAGTTGAGCCCACCGGGGCTGATCCAACCTTTGGCGTTCTGGAGGGCGTGAAGGGCGGGCAGCAGCAGATGCCGGTGGTCGCGTCGGCGTTGGGTTCCAGCCCGCACCAGCCGTTCGGTTTCTCGGATCTCCGCGGTCTGATCGCCGAGTACGGCATCCACCGCCGCTTGTTCGATGGCGTCCGCGTTGGCCTCGGAGATCGACAGGTCAGCCATGTCTGAGCTTCTCGACCCGGATCGCGGCCGCTTTGAACTCAGCGGTTCCCGATTCCCGATCCCATTCATCGTTGGTGATGGTGTTGATGTCGACCAGTTCCGGGAAGTGGAAGGTGGTGAACGCCAAACCCGCGGGGATGTCGGGTTGAACCCGGATCGCCATTTCAACTGCTCCACGAGGCGAACTCACCCGCACGGTTTCACCATCAACGATGCCGAGCGCGGCGGCATCGTCAGGGTTGAGGTCGAGGGCATCGCCGTAGCGGATCGGGTTGTCGTACCCGCCGGACTGAACACCGGTGTTGTACGAGTCGAGCGCCCGACCGGTGGTGAGCCGTAGCGGGAACTCGGCGGAAAGTTCTTCTTTGGGGCCGGCATGGTCGGTGAGCGAGAACGGGGCCGGTGGCCGCCCGCCCAAGTCGTCTTCCCACAGCCAGCCGTGCAGGAACGGGCTGCCAGGGTGGTCCATTTCCGGGCACGGCCATTGCAGACCGCCTTCGTCGGCCAGTCGCTGATAGCTCATCCCGGCATGCATCGGGGACAGTGACCGCAGTTCGTCCCAGAGTTCCTCCGGGGTTGGGTCACCCCAGTCGACGCCAAGTCGACGGGCCAGTTCACCGATGATCTCGTGGTCGTGGCGGCACTCCCCCGGTGGCGGCACCGCGGCGCGTACCCGCTGAACCCGCCGTTCCGATGAGGTCACGGTGCCGTCACATTCGGCCCAGCCCACCGATGAGGGCAGCACCACGTCAGCAAGTTCCGCGGTGCGGGTGAGGAAGATGTCCTGCACGACGAGGATGTCGAGCCCGGACAACAGTTTCCGGGCGTGCGCACTGTCGGCTTCCGAATCGGCCGGGTTTTCGCCGATGCAGTAGGCGCCGCGGATGGTGCCTTGCTCCATCGCTTCGAACATCAACGTGAGATGCAGTCCCGGTTCTGGGTTGAGGGGCGTGCCGTAGACCGCTTCGAACTTGGCCCGATGGTCGGGGTTCGTCAGGTCTTGGAAACCGGGAAGTTTGTTGGGCAGGGCGCCCATGTCGCCGCCGCCTTGCACGTTGTTTTGTCCCCGGAGCGGCACCAGCCCCGAACCCCACCGTCCCACGTGACCGGTGAGCAACGACAGGTTGCACAGCGACTTCACGTTGTCGACGCCGTTGTGGTGTTCGGTGATGCCCAACGTCCAGAGGATCTGGGCCTTGTCGGCGGTGGCGTAGGCATGTGCCATCTCTGCGATCGCTGCGGCCGGTACGCCGGTGACCTGTTCGACATAGTCGAGCGTGAACGGTTCAACGTGGTCCCGGTACGCCTCGAAACCGGCGGTGGCGTGATCGATGAAAGCCTGATTCTGTAGCCCGGCGGCGATGATCTCTCGACCGACCCCGTTGGCCAACGCCACGTCAGTTCCGAGGTTTAACCCCAACCAGACATCAGCGAACTTGGCCGACGATGAGCGGCGGGGGTCGACCGCGTACATGGTGGCCCCCTGGTCCAGTCCTTTGAGGACATGGTGAAAGTAAATCGGGTGAGCTTCGCGGGCGTTTGATCCCCAGAGCAGCACCACATCGGCTTCTTCGATTTCTTGGTAGGAAGATGTTCCCCCTCCCGCTCCGAACACTGCCGCCAGACCGACGACGCTAGGAGCGTGTCAAGTTCGATTACAGGAATCGATGTTGTTCGATCCCATCGCCGTGCGGATGAATTTCTGCGCCGCGTAGTTCATTTCGTTGGTGGATTTCGAACAACTGAACATGGCGAACGCGTCTGCCCCGTGTTCTCGGCGGATCGTTTCAAATCCGGCCGCCGCCCGGCCGAGCGCTTCTTCCCAACTGGCGGGTCGAAGCACCCCGTTGTCGCGTACGAGCGGTGTTTCTAGCCGAGGAAGCGGGTCGCTAAACCTCTTGGATTTCTGTGCCGTTGTCCCCACAGAGTGGAACAGTACCGCAATGCGGAACGACCCGGGTGTTCGGACCGAGGGACATGGAACAGAACTCGGGCGAGCGGCGGGTACGGTTGGGCCTCATGCGTTGGTCGAACCTGCACACACCCACCCTCCGCGATGCTCCGGCCGATGCCGAAGCGGCCAGTCACAAGTTGCTGATTCAGGCTGGCTTCATTCGTCAGCTCCATGCCGGCCACTATTCGCTGCTTCCGCTCGGCCAACGGGTGGCTCGCAAAGTGGCACAGATCATCCGTGAAGAAATGGACGCCATCGGCGGCCAGGAGTTCCTTTTGCCGGCCATGCACCCGGCGTCGCTCTGGCAGAAGTCGGGGCGTTGGGAGATCATGGGCGACGAAATGTTCCGATTGATTGATCGGAAAGGGGCCGAGAACGCGTTGGGCATGACCCATGAAGAGGTCTTTGCCCAGTTGGCGCTCGAGATCACCTCGTACAAGACCCTTCCTCAGATCTGGTATCAGATTCAGACCAAGTTCCGTGACGAACCCCGTCCCAAGAGTGGGTTGCTGCGGGTCCGCGAGTTCGCCATGAAGGACTCGTATTCGTTCGACATCGACCAGGACGGGTTGGATCGAAACTTTGATCTCCACCACGGCGCCTACGTCCGCATCTTTGAGCGTTTGGGGCTTCCCGCGGTTCCGGTAGATGCCAGCTCTGGCGCGATGGGAGGCTCCGGCTCCACCGAGTTCATGGTGCCTTCACCGGCCGGTGAAGACGACGTGGTGATCTGCCCGTCGGGTGACTACGCAGCCAACGTGGAGCGTGCCAGTTCGTCACTCCCGGCGGTTACCGATCGGAACATCCCCGAGTTGGCCCGGTTCGCGACCCCCGGGGTTCGAACCATCGCCGCGCTCGAAACGGTTGAAGGCGGCGCCCCTGCCGACCATCAGATTAAAACCATGGTGATGGTGCTTGATGGTTCGGTCACGCTGGCGTTGGTGCGAGGCGACCACCAACTCAACCTGCAAAAGCTTCAGGACGTGTCCGGTGCGATCGAGGTTCGGCCGGCAACCCCCGATGAGGCGTTGGCCGCGTTGGGGGCCCACCCCGGCTCGCTCGGTGCGGTTGGCGTGACCGGTTTGCGGATCATCGCCGATCACGCCCTCAACGGTCGGCAGGGTTTGTGCACCGGGGCCAACGAAGACGACTGGCATTACACCGGCGTTTCGGTGGCCCGCGACATCGCCGTCGATCAGTGGGCCGATCTGCGTGAGGTCGCAGCTGGCGAGGCCTGCCCCCAGTGCGGTTCACCGTTGGACATTGTCCGCTGCATCGAAACCGGGCACATCTTCAAGCTCGGCACGAAATACAGCGAGGCGATGGGTGCGTCGGTGCTTGATCCTGACGGAACGCAGCGGCCCATCGTGATGGGCAGCTACGGGATCGGCGTTGAGCGGGCAGTTGCCGCCGTGGCCGAAACGTTCCATGACGACCGCGGCCTCCAGTGGCCGATCAGCATCGCTCCGTTCGCTGCGGTGATCACGGTCGTCTCCGTCAAAGACGAGGCGTCGATGACTGCCGCCGAAGATCTCTACACGCAGATCCGCGACCACGGTGTTGATGTGCTGCTCGACGATCGTGATGCCCGAGCCGGAGTGAAGTTCGCCGATGCCGAACTGATCGGCATTCCGTTCCGGATCACGATCGGGCCGAAGGCTTTGGCCGATGGCGAGGTCGAGTTCACCGACCGCGCCACAGGGCTCACCGACCGGGTGGGGCAGGCTGATGTCGTCGGCCATCTGCTGGCCGCGTTGGCGAACCAACGCTGAGCCGGCTCACCGGGTTTTCCCAACCCCCCCCCACCGAAATTTGTTCCACGATGCGGAACAGTTCCGGCTAGCGCTACAGTCGGGTGATGTCCGTACAGTCCATAGAGCGCGCATTTTCGGTGCTGCGGGCGCTGGCAACCGGTCCGCTGGGTGTCACCGAACTCGCCGATCAGATCGGCCTTCCGAAATCGACCGTTTCGCGATTGCTTTCGGCACTGGAAACCGAAGGGGCGGTGATCCAGGTCGAATCGGGCGGCGACTATCGGCTCGGTGAAGGGCTGCTCGACATTGCCGGAGCGGCTCAACCGGGACGCAACCTGGTGGCTACGGTTCGGCCGTACCTGCTCGCTCTCGCTGAGGAACTCAACGAATCGGCCGGGCTCAGCATCATTGACGGTCGCTACGTTTACTACCTTGACCATGCCGAAACCGAAGCCGACGTCATGGTGCGGGACTGGACCGGCGAGTCACTTCCGATCCATTCCGTTCCCTCGGGAATCGCGCTTATGGCTCACTGGTCCCCCGAGCAGCTGACCGACTATCTCGCCGAACCGCTCGAACAGGTCACCGCTCGGACCCTGACCGCCCCCGACTTGTTGCAGGAACGCATCGAACAGTTCCGCCGAGACGGGTATGTCTGGGGGTATGAGGAAGGTGTCGACGGGATCAACTCGGTGGCCACGGTGGTCCTCGACCACAACCGCCAACCGGTGGCGGCACTGCACATCCACGGTCCGGCCTATCGCTTCCCTGATCGTCTCAACACCGAAGCGCTCGGTCGCCTGCTGGTCACCACCGCCGAGAGTATCGCCAGCCAGTTGTGACCATCCGGGTGAACGCTAGGGGTTAGCTGCCTCGGCGGGCCGAGACCTCTGCAATGATCGCCGGGATCACCTCGTGGAGATCGCCGATCACCGCCCAGTCGGCTTTGACCACCATGTTGGCTTCAGCATCGGTATTGATCGCCAGAATGTGTTTGGAAGCCATCGCTCCCACCCAATGCTGGATCGCACCAGAAATGCCGGAGGCGATGTAGATCTCGGGGGCGATACGCGTTCCGGTCTGACCGACCTGATCGGAATGGGGACGCCACCCAAGGTTGGTAACTGCCCGCGAACAGCCCACCCGGCCGCCGAGCAACGTCGCCAGTTCCTCGAGTTGGCTGAAACCTTCGGCTGATCCAACCCCTCGGCCACCACCGCACACCACCGGCGCAGTGGGCAGGGTAACTCCGGCTTCCATGACCACCCGTTGTCGAACCAAGGTGACCAGATCGGCATCGGTAAGGGCCACGTCGAAGGACTCGGCGTCGGGTTCTTGCCCGTCACCGGGTTCGGCCACCACCGCGTGCAGCCCGCAGGTCAGCAAGGCAACGTCGGCGTCAAGAGCACAGTCTTCTAGGAGCGAACCTCCCCATTGGACCCGAGTCATCGTCCAGGAGTCACCGGGGGTGACATCGACACAGTTCGCCACGAACGGTGCGTCGAGTCGGGCCGCAACATGAGCCATGACCTCGTTGCCGCGTTCGGTGCCGCAGGCCAGTACTGCGTCGGGTTCGAGCTCACGAATCATCTGCTCCACTACCGAACTATGGGCATCAGGCCCGTAGTCAGTGAGCAGTTCATGGGTGGCGGTGTGGACGGTGGCGGCACCGTACTGACCAGCTTCGCTGATCAGCGCCGAGGCGTCGCTTCCGATAACCGCGGCCTCCACATCGACTCCCATTCGTCCGGCCAACGTCCGACCGAAAGTCAGCGCCTCACGGCCCGCTTCAGTCAATGCGTCTCCCTGATGGTCAAGGATCACCAGCAGCATCAGAGGACCCCCAATTCGGCCAGCACGTCAACCACCGCGGGAGCGGCCTCCGGACCGTGACCAAGAATCACCGTTTCAGAAACGGTTTCTTCGGGACGATGCAGCTTGACTCGCTGTTGACCGCCCGCGACCGCGGAGGTCGCCACCTCGGGGATCTCAACCTTCTTGGACGCCAAACGTCCTTTCATGGTTGGGTACCGCGGCAGGTTCAGTCCTTCTTTCACGCCCAGCACGCAGGGACGAGGAAGCTCATACACCTCAAAGCCCCCGTCGATTTCCCGTCGGGCCGTGACCGTGCCCGCCGCCGAACCGTCTCCACTGACCTCAATCCCCTTGATGCCTTGCACCACGGGACGACCCAGCGCCCGCGCCACCCGAATCCCCACCTGGAAACCACCAGAGTCGGCCGACTCGTTGCCAAACAGGATCAGATCAAATGGCTGTTCCTGTTCAAGGGCAACAATGGCCTCGGTGAGTGCCGCGGCGGTGCGCTGAGGATCCCAGTCGCTGCTGCCGACGTCGACAAGCACGCCATGTGCTGCACCGACCGATACCGCGTAGCGCAGCTGTTCACTGGCTTCACCCGAACCGAGGGTCAGGACCGTGACCTCCCCGCCGTGTTGTTCGACGAGTTGCACTGCGCCCTCTACCGCACATTCCTCATGGGGGCTGGTGGTGAAACCGAGATGCGCGGCGTCAACGGCCATACCGTCGTCGGTCACGTTGATCTTGGCCCCAGGGGCTGGCACTCGTTTCACGCAGCAGAGAATCCGCATGACCGAACTCAGGCCTTCAGACGGGCGTCGTCAGGATCGAAGGCCGAACCAGAACCGACCACCGTGCACGGGAAGCGTTCGTTGACGTACATCACCTGCAACTGCGTTCCTGGGGTAGCCATCTCGTTGGGGACATAGGCCATCAGCAGCATCTTGCCGACCGATGGGCCGTACCCGGCCGAGGTCACCCGCGACACTCGACCATGACTATCGACGATGCGGTTGCCGTCAAGGTCGAGGATGGGTTCGTTGCCACCCTGCATCCAACGTTGACGGCCTTGGCTGTCGCGGTTGTCGTCGACGACCAAGGTCACCATCTGCACTTCGGCACCTTTGTCTCGGGCCGCGAGATAGGCCGCTTTACCAATAAAGTCTGCGGCTTTGACCTTGGGTCGAGCCAGCCCGGCTTCAATCGGGTTGTACTCGCTTTCGAGTTCGGCCCCCATCAAGCGGTAGCCCTTTTCGAGGCGACCCGACGAGCCATACACGCCTCCACCGGTCGGGCGGAGCCCGTGCTCCTGGCCGGCTTCCATCAACGCGTCCCAGACCACCGTGGCCTGATCCCAGGGGATGTAGAGCTCCCAGCCGGTGTCACCGACATAGGAGATACGGAACAACTTGACCGGAACCCCAGCCACGGTGGCGTCAAGGTAGGAACCGTACGGTGACCCGTCTTGGGTGAGGTCATGGTCGGTCAGTTGGCTGAGCACCGCAGGAGCGTTGGGGCCCCAGAGGCCGAGGGTGCTGAGTTCCATGGTGCGGTTGCGCATCGTCACCGACCCGTCGTTGGGCATGTGCTTGCGAACCCAGAACTCGTCGCGTCCCCCGTCGAACACACCGGTGACGATCTGCACCGTGTCTTCGCCGGTGCGCATCATGGTGAGGTCGGAGTGGAAACCGCCGTCTTGGTTGAGCCACGGGGTGTACACCGAACGTCCGACCGGCACGTCCACTTTGTTGACCGCGAGGTAGTCGGCAAACGCCACCGCACCCGGTCCCGACAGTTCGTAGATCTGGAACGCCGAAAGGTCAACGAGGCCACAGTTCTCTCGCAGGTTGAGGTGCTCTCCGACCGTGATCGGACTCCACCAGCGGTTGTCCCATTCGACTTCGCGTTCGGCAATCCCGTAACGCTCGGCCAGATCGGCATTGGAGTTGTACCACTGCGGCCGTTCCCAGACTCGGGCTTGGAAGAACTCTGCTTGCAGAGCTTCTTGGCGGCTGCGATACGGCGAGTCCACGAGGAAGCGTCGGCTTTCCCACTGCTCAGCCGGGTGCACGATGCCGTAGGTCTTGTTGAAGTGCTCGGTGGCCCGGGCCCAGATGTGTTCGTCGCTGCGTTCCTCGTGGTAGAAGCGGGCGATGTCGGCACCGTGCGAGTCGATGACCCGGGGGTAGCCGTGGGTCATCCATTCGGCAACAACCTGCGCCATGCCAGGGCCTTCTTTGACCCACACCGCAGCCGCCGACCAGAGGTTCTCCACTTCAGGGACTTCACCGAGGCAAGGCATGGCATCCGGGGTCAACGACAGCAACCCGTTGATGGCGTACTTGATTTCGGCATCGCCGAGCATGTCCATCAGTTCAATGGCCTGTTCCATCTGAGGATCGAAATCGTCGGGGGTGAAAGGCATCTCGGTGGGGCTGAGGGCTGCTTCTTCATTCGACGGGATCTCATCGGGGTGGTGCAGGATCGCCCGGTGAGCGTAGGAACCGACTTCCATGGATCCGGCCGACTGGCGTTCGTAGCAGAAGGTGTCCATGTCGCGAACGATCGGATAGCCGATCTCGTTGTTCGTTTCGGCAAGGATGTCGATGGGGCCAACGTCGGCCATCTGATGCACCGCCGGGACCAGCGGAATGTAGGTGTTGGCCATGTTGGCGATCCGGTTGCTCCAGATCCCACAGGCGATCACCACGTAGTCAGCCTCGATGGTGCCTTTGTCGGTGACAACACCGGTGATCCGGCGGCGACCATTGGGGCGTTCGCGGTCATCGGTGAGCAGGTCGAGCACTTCGGTGTTGGCAAACACCTGACACCCAGCTTTTTCGATCGCTTCTTTTCGCATGACCGTGCCGGTTTCCAGCGAGTCGACAACCGAAACGGTCGGGCAGTAGAAACCGCCGAGGATGACGTCTTCGTTGATGAACGGCACCAGCTCTTTGACCTGGGCTGGTTCGAGCAGGTGAGCTTCGACCCCCCACGCCTTGGCCGAGGTCATCCGGCGCTGCAGTTCGTTCATGCGTTCTTCGGTACGGGCCACTTCGATGCCACCGCAGTCGACCGAAAGGTTCATGTCGCGGTACTGGTTGGCTGACTGCTCACCGAGCAGCGCCATCTCCTTGTTGTGATCGACCGGGAAGATGAAGTTGGAGGCATGGCCGGTGGAGCCACCGGGGTTCGGAAGCGGTCCTTTGTCGAGCAGCACAAGGTCGGTCCATCCCAGTCGGGCAAGATGCCCAACCAGACAGTTGCCGACGATGCCAGCACCGATGACAACACACTTCGCAGAGGTGGGAAATTCGCTCACAGGAGTTCCTCAAAATCGTAAACGTGGGTTTCGAAACAACGTTTCGAACTGGTGGAGACACGGACGACGATCAACGTTGTTGCGTGCGCCGCACCCGCTCGGGGTACACCACCACAGTTGTCGGTGATATATCACTCGTGTATCATGTTCATCGTAGACCAGCCTTGCGGCCTAGGCAACCCCGAGAAGCGGACCCCAGTGAGCGAACCCACTCTCAGCGAACAGGCATACCAACGACTCCGGGACCTCATCGTCCGGCTGGAGTTCGCGCCCGGCGATGTGCTGAACGAGGATTCGCTGCAAGAACAACTCTCCATTGGTCGAACTCCCATCCGCGAGGCGCTGCAACGGTTGGCCCGAGAGCATTTCGTTACGGTGATCCCCCGCCGAGGCATGTTCGTGAGCGGGATCGACGTCTCCGAGCTTTCGCTGCTGTTCGAAACCCGGACCGTGCTCGAACCCTACGCCGCTCGACTGGCGGCCGCCCGCGGTGACCAGACACTCTGGACTGCGATGCAACAGGCCCTGAACCAGGCCACGGCCTCACAAACCGCCGACGACCTCATGGCCATCGACCGAACCTGCCATGAGTTGATGTGGCGAGCGGCCGGCAATCGGTTCCTGACCGACACCCTCGACATGCTCTATGCCCAGTCGGATCGGCTCTGGCACCTCTACCTCGCCGATGTCGCCGACATGGGTGAGGCCGTCGACGAGCACGCCACCATTCTGGATGCCCTTCAAACCGGGGATGGGGACCGAGCCAGCGATCTGGTCTACGAACACATCCGAGTGTTCGACGCCCAGATCCGCGATGCTGTGACCGACCGCCTGGCGTCACCCCTCGCCGGTTAGCATTCCACTATGCGGAACTCTTCCGCATAGTGGAACAGACTGCTACCATTCGACGACCGCCACCGCGCGGCCGTGAACGCCAAACTCGCCACATCAAGGGGCTGACATGCCATTCCCGTCCGATCTGGAAATCGCCAGCCAGGCCAATCTGGCCCCGCTAAGCGATATCGCCGCCGCCGCCGACATCCCCGCCGAATGCCTAGAGCCGTATGGTTCCGGGGCCGCCAAGATCACCCTTGACGCCATCGAGAAGATGGCGGACCGGCCCCGAGCCCGGTACGTCGTGGTCTCAGCCATTACCCCCACCCCGCTCGGGGAAGGCAAGACCACCACCACGGTCGGACTCGGACAGGCCTTCCAGCACATCGGCAAATCCGCCACGATCACCATCCGTCAACCCTCTATGGGCCCCACCTTTGGCATCAAAGGCGGCGCGGCCGGCGGTGGGTACAGCCAGGTCGTCCCGATGGAACTGCTCAACCTTCACCTCACCGGCGACATGCACGCCGTGACCGCCGCCCACAACCTCTGCTCGGCCATGGTCGACGCCCACCTCTACCACGGCAACGAGGCCGGCTTCGATCTTCACAACATCACTTGGCGGCGGGTGCTCGACGTCAACGACCGATCATTGCGCAACATCACACTCGGCCTCGGAGGACGCCTCGACGGAATCCCCCGCGAATCAGGCTTTGATATCACCGCCGCTTCCGAAGTGATGGCCGCGTTGGCGCTGGCCACCGACCTGCACGACCTCCGGGCCCGCATGGGACGCATCGTGCTTGGCTACACCAAAGACGGCACCCCGATCACCGCCGAAGCCATCGGAGCGGCCGGCTCCATGACCGTCATTTTGCGGGAAGCCATCAAACCCAACCTGATGCAGACCTTGGAGAACACTCCGGCGCTGGTTCACACCGGCCCGTTCGGCAACATCGCCACCGGCAACAGCTCCATCGTGGCCGACCGGATCGGCATCCACACCGGCGATTACCTGCTGACCGAAGCCGGGTTCGGTGCCGACATGGGCGCCGAGCGGTTCTTCAACATCAAGTGTCGCTACTCGGGAATAACCCCCGACGCTGCGGTACTGGTGGCGACCGTCCGTGGCCTCAAAGCCCACTCCGGCAACCACAAGATCGTGGCGGGCAAAGACCTGCCTCCCGCCCTGCTCGAAGCCAACCCCGACGAGGTGCATCAGGGTGGCGACAACCTCCGTAAGCAACTCGAAAACATGAAGATCCACGGTGTGACCCCGGTCGTCGCCATCAACGTCTTCCCTGGTGATCACGACGAAGACATCCGAGCCATCCACGAGATCGCCGAGGAATACGGAGCTCGAGCTGCCGTGTCCACCCACTTCTCCGACGGAGGCCGCGGTGCGGCTGAACTGGCGACCGCGGTGGCTGAAGCGGCCGATGAACCATCGAACTTCGAGGTGCTCTACCCCGACGAGATGGCGCTGAAAGACAAGATCCACACGGTGGCGACCAAGGTGTACGGCGCCGATGGGGTCAGTTACACCCCCGCGGCGGAGAAACAACTCGCCACCTACACCGACGCCGGGTTCGGCCACCTTCCGGTCTGCATTGCCAAAACCCACCTGTCGATCTCCGCGTTCGCGGAACGCAAAGGTGCCCCCACCGGCTGGACCCTCCCGGTTCGAGAAGTCCGAGCGTCGGTGGGTGCCGGGTTCGTGTACCCAATCTGCGGCGACATGCGCACCATGCCCGGGCTCGGTACCAAACCCGCGGCGATGAGCATCGACATTGACGCCGACGGCAACGTCATCAACCTCTCGTAACCGACTCCTGCGACCAAACCGAAAGACTGCGATGCCACGAAATCTGCTCACCCGACTCGGCCGAATGCCGGGAGCGAACCCACGACGCGACGAGACCGACGCCTCACGGGCGCACCGACTCAAACTCATCGACGACATGACCTTCGAGGTCATCCCACTCAAGTCGCTGCCTGACGCCGAGGCGGCACTACCCGCCGGCGCCAAAGTGTCGGTCACCGCCTCCCCGGCCAAAGGCCTTGAGGCCACTCAGGAAATCACCGAACGCCTCCTGGCTGCCGGATTTCAGGCCATCCCTCACATCTCGGCCCGCATGGTGCGAGACCGCCAGCACACCCGCGAGTTGGCCCAGTGGTTCCGCACGGCCGGGGTTTCCACGCTGTTTATCGTGGGTGGCGATGCCGACCCACCCGGCGATTATCCCGATGCCATCGAGTTTCTTGCCGACCTACTCAATCAAGAACACGGCCTTCACACCATCGGCGTAACCGCCTACCCCGACGGCCACGCCACCATTAGCAACGAGAAACTCCACGAGGCGCTCCACGACAAACAAGCCCTCCTCGACGAAGCCGGGTTGGCCGGCTACTGCTCCACCCAGATGTGTTTTGATCCCAAGCTCATCGAACGCTGGATCCGGGCCGAACGGGCCGAGGGTCTCACCCTGCCGGTGCATCTCGGGTTGAGCGGGGTCGTTGACCGGACGAAGCTGCTCACCATGGGTGCTCGGCTAGGGATTGGGCAGTCGCTGTCGTATCTGCGCAAGAACCGACGGGCGATTACCTCAATGATGACCACCGCGTCGTATGACCCGAACGATCTCCTCGTTCCGCTTTCGGGCACCATGCACGAACTGGATTTCCAAGGGCTCCACGTGTTCACGTTTAACCAGGTGGCAGCCACCGACCAATGGCGCCGTCAGCAACTCGCCACCGCTAACTAACGGTTCTGGTCGGGCCGGTCTTCCGGTTCGGGGTTGCGGTTCAACAATCTGGTTCGCAGCGAGGTCAGGTGAAGAAACGATCCGGTGACCACCGTGGTGGCCGCCCCGCGTTGTTGGGCCAGCGCTGCGGCGCGGGCCTGATCGAGCGCCACCGTGACCTGCGGTTGACCGCGCCGCCGAAACACCTCCGCCACCGATTCGGCCGGTAGGGAACGCGGACCGATCTGGTCGGTGTCGGGTCCAAACTCGGTCACGACCAGTTCATCGAACACTCCAGCCAGCGCATCGGCACAAGCCTCCGGGTCTTTACCGGACCCCAAGGCCAGGATTCCCAGCCGAGGCCGTGGTTCGTCGGCGAGAAGCTCGGCTAACCCTCGCAGTTTCAACGGGTTGTGAGCGCCATCGAAAATCAGGTGACCGGTGGCGTGTTGATGCCGTTCGTAACGGCCGGGCGAATCGGGCACCGGCTGCGGTTCCACATCGGCGTCCAGCAGGGCTAGCGCCGCCGCCGCGGTCGCTTCGGCCTGCTGAAGCCAGGAACCACCGCCCGCCACTTCGATCAGATCAACCCCGAACTTCACCGCAAGGCGCCGCACTTCCACCCCAACGTCAAGGTGAGGTTGATAGCCGAGCACCGCCCGTTGCCGGCCCTCCATCACCGCTGCTTTCTCGGCTGCGATTAGCACCGGATCGTGGCCCAAAACTTCCTGATGATCCCGACCGACCGCGGTGATCACCGTCAAGACGTCGGCCCGGCCAAAGACGTTGGTGGCGTCGTGACGCCCACCGATTCCGGCTTCCACCACCAGCCAGCGGGTCTGCGCGTTGCGGGCCATCACCAGCGCCAGCGCAGTGGTCACCGCAAAGAACGTCGGAGGCCGGCCTTCGCTTCGAAGCTTCTCGCTGACCGGGTCCACCTCGTCAACCGCTACGGCAACGAGTTCCCAAGCCGGCAACGCACGGTCCACGGTGAAGCGTTCGCGAACGTCATCGACGTGGGGTGAACGGTGAAGCCCGACGCTTTGACCAGCGGCCCGCAGCGACTCGGCCACCGCAGTGGCCACCGTTCCTTTCCCGGCCGTGCCGACAACATGCACGGCCGGGACCCGATCCTGAGGACGACCAAGCAGGTCTAGCAGTTCCCGGGATCGCTGCCGGGCCTCATCACCTCGCGGAGGGTCAGGTTGCATAAACGATGCCAGCCACGCCTGCACCCGTTGTTGTTCTGGCGACGGCAGCCCCACCCGGCACAGCCTTCCATAGTTATTGTCCCCACCTCACCTCCCTGCGGGTCGCGCCTGTCCGGAGGCGCGTGTCGCTCCTGTCCAGAATGCTGATCGGGTGGCAAGTGCTCGCGCTAGCGGCGGTGCGGCGCGCTACTCTCACTGCGGGGTAATGGAACGGTTCCACCATGCAGAACACCATCAGCGACGTTGAGCTGACCGACGACACAACCGACGCGGAGGAGTGACGTGAACGTACTACTTGCCGATTCGCTCCCGGACGCCGCCGTTGCGCGTCTCACCGCTGAAGGCGACACCGTCACCGTCATGCCCGAACTTGACGCTGACACGCTCGGCGATCACCTTGCGGGGCACGAAGTACTGATTGTCCGGTCCACCAAGGTCACCGCCGAAGCCCTCGCCCGCGCCGATCGACTTGGTTTGATCGTGCGAGCCGGAGCCGGCACCAACACCATCGACTGTGACCGGGCCGCGGAGCTCGGGATCTACGTCTGCAACGTTCCCGGCAAAAACGCGATCGCCGTCGCCGAACTCACCCTCGGCCTGTTGCTGGCCGTCGACCGCCACATCGCGGATGCCACCGCCGATCTTCGGGCCGGGATCTGGAACAAACGCGACTACTCCGAGGCCCAAGGTCTTTTCGGACGCCGACTCGGCATCATCGGGGTCGGCGAAATCGGGCTCGCTACCGCCGCCCGGGCCTGGTCGTTCGGTATTGACGCGGTAGCGGTTCGCAAGCCGGGCCGTTCACCGCTGGCGGTCGCTCGGGCCGAAGGAGCCGGGATCACCTTCCTCGACAGCATCGAGGAACTTCTGGCAACCTCCGACTTCGTTTCGATTCATGTTCCGGGAACGGCAGACACCAAGAATCTGGTTGACGCCGCGTTTCTCAACCAGATGAAACCGGGAGCGGTGTTGCTCAACACTTCCCGAGGTGATGTCGTTGATGAAGCCGCGCTGCTCCGTGCCATGGACGAACGCGGCCTGCGGGCTGGGCTCGATGTGTTTGCCGACGAACCGGCGGGCGGTACTGGCCCGTTCACCAGCCAACTCGCACAACACCCCCACGTGGTTGCCACTCACCACATCGGCGCTTCCACCGATCAAGCCCAAGCCGCGATCACCGACGGCACCATCGACACCGTGCAGGCCTACCGGGCTGGCACCACCATCAACTGTGTCAACCTCGAACCTGTCCCCCGCCGCGCCGCCACCCTCATCGTGCGTCACCATGACCGGGTCGGGGTGCTGGCCAGCGTGCTGGCCATTCTGCGCAGCGAGTCGCTCAACGTGTCCACCATGCAGAACCAGGTGTTTGCCGGTTCACGGGCCGCGGTGGCCTCGATCGGGGTCGCTGATCTCCCGGGTTCGTCAGTGATCGACGAGATTCAGGCCCTCGACGACGTCATCTACGTATCGGTTTCCCCCACATGACCACCCGTCACCTGCTAGCGGCGTTTCCCGGGTGGCTGATCAAACCGGAATGGGCGGCTCGGGTCATTGCCGGTGCCTACGACGCGAAAAGCCCGAGCGAACGGCGAGACATCGTCGAAGCCAACCCTTACTCGTACCTTGGGGTCACTCGCTCAGCGGAAGATCTCGCCGACGGGGACGCTGCCGACGATCAGGAACTGGTCCGCCGCGGCGCCCAGACCCTACTGGGGATCCTTGACGCTGGCGCGTTTGCCGCCACCGGATCGTCCACGCTGTACGTCTACCGTTTGACATTTGCCGGGCACGCCCAAACCGGGGTGGTTGGCGCCCTTGATGTTGAGGCGTTCACCGACGGTCGAGTGCTCACCCACGAAAACGTTCGACCCGACCGGGCCGGCCTGCTCGCTCGTCACCTTCGTGAGGTCGGGGCCACGTCGTCACCGATCACGCTCACCCACCGGGCTAACCCGGCGGTGACCGAACTGCTCGATTTGGTCGCCACCCGCACCGCAACCGTGGACCACGTGATCGAAGAAGTCCGACATCAGGTCTGGCCGCTCACCGAACCAGAAGCCGAAACGGTAAGCAGCCTGCTGGACTCGGTAACGCTGTACGTCACCGACGGCCACCACCGTTCGGCCGCGGCCCTTGCTGGTGCCGCCAGCCAACCCGAGCCAACGTTCCTACGAACGCTGGCCGCGGTGTTTCCCGACGACGCGCTCCGAGTTGAGGCGTTCCACCGTCGAGTTCCGGATCGTCAAGGCCGAACCACCGAAGCGCTGATCGCCGCATTGCAGGAGATCGGCTCGGTTCAGCGGTGCGGAACTCAGGAGGAGGCTCGACCTCAAGCCCCTCAACAGATCGGTGTCTACCACCAGCATCACTGGCTTCTCCTGACGCTTCCCCAACCCGAAACCGCCAGCGCAGTGGGCCGTCTCGACGTTGAGCGGCTCCGTCAAGACATCATCGCTGAGGTCTTTGGGATTGACGAACTCATACCCAACAGCGGCATCGACTACGTACCAGCTCCGAGTGGGATCGACGAAGTACGCCTGCGCTGCGACGAGGACGGCTCGGTTGGCTTCATCATGTATCCGACAACGGTCGGCGACTTGATGGCCGTCGCCGATGCCCGCGAACTGATGCCCCCAAAGTCGTCCTACGTGGCACCCAAACCTCGATCTGGGATTTTCCTGCGGCTGCTCGGAACCGGAGCCACCCGCCACCTAGGCGAGCCGTAGCGTCCGGATCAGGCCACCGAGAACACGCCCTGCATGCGCGCGGCGTGGAACGTGTTTTCCAGAAGGCAGGCGATCGTCATCGGGCCGGTACCGCCCGGCATCGGTGTGATCGCACCGGCCACCGCCTGCACACTGTCGAAATCAACATCGCCTTGAATCCCGTCAGCGGTTCGTGAAATGCCAACGTCAAGCACCGCCGCTCCCGGCTTCACGAAATCAGCGGTCACCAACCCGGCAATCCCCGCCGCGGCCACGATGATGTCGGCTTCTCGACAAACCGCCGCCAGATCCGCAGTCCGACTGTGAGCCAACGTCGGGGTGGCATCACAGCCTTTGCGGCCCAACAGCAGCACCTGCGGTAACCCCACCAGCGTGGATCGGCCGATCACCACCGCCGACCGGCCTGCGGTTGCGATTTGGTAACGCTCCAGGAGGCGCATGACTCCCAGAGGCGTGCACGGCACATGCCCGTCGCGTCCCCGCACCAACCGCCCCATAGAGCGTTCGGTCAGCCCGTCCACATCTTTTTCGGGTGGCAGCAGATCCAACACCCGTTCAGCATCCAAACCGTCCGGAAGCGGAAGTTGCACCAAAATCCCGTGCACGGTCGGGTCGGATGCCAACCCCAAAACCGCAGCTTCGAGTTCCTGCTGGGAGACATCGCCAGGGAGTTCAACATGCCGGGACTGCATCCCTGCTTCTTCTGCTTTGCGCCGCTTGTTGCGGACATAGATCTGGCTGGGCTTATCGTCGCCGACCAGCACCGTGGCGAGACACACCGCAGGGTTACCTAGTTCGGTGATCCTGCCGTTGAGTTCAGCCACCAGCGCATCGCGGAGACGGTTGCCGTCCATCAGGACCGCTCCACCCGGCGTGTGCTCTACATCCAAAATTTCGCTCACACCGAGAAGGTAGTCGCGGAACCAGACGAGCCGCAGCAATTGCCGTAACCTCAATGGTTTGACCACGAACTTGTACCGCTGGCAGTACCAGGCCTTGGACGCGTGGTACCGCTGCGGCCGTCGCGGTGTGGTCGAAGCGGTTACCGGTTCCGGAAAAACCGACGTGGCGCTGGCCGCCATCGAACACGCAGTCAACCGTGGACTTTTCGCGTTGGTCATCGTTCCGTCGCGGGTACTGATGGAGCAATGGTTCGAACGGCTCAACGCCTGGCTTCCCGAAGCGGCGGTCGGCCGGTTGGGTGACGGCTACCGGGACCGTCCCATCGACTGCGACGTGCTGGTCACCACTCGCCATTCAGCTGCAAGTCGGGTTCCGCTCCCACCCACGGCGCTCGGAGGGATCTTGGTGGCCGACGAATGCCACGGTTTCGGGGGTGGGGTGCTCCGCAAAAGCCTGCTGCCTGAATACCAGGAACGGCTTGGGCTCACCGCCACCCTCGAACGGGCCGACGATGCGGTCGAGTCGATCCTGCTGCCGTACTTCGGAGGGATCTGTTACCGGTACGAGTTCGCCGATGCCATCGCCGATGGCGTGTGCGCCCAACCGCGGGTGGCGTTTCTGGCGGTTCCCCTCACCGACAAAGAACGAGAAACCTACGACGAAACCGAGCGGGCGATCGTCGGGGCTCGGCAACGACTCAAACAGATCGACGGGATCCCTCACCATCCCTTCGGTGACTTCCTCGCCGCGGTGCATCACCTAGCCGCCAACGATGCCGGTCCCGACGGTCGGGCCGCCAGCGAGTACCTCGATGCGTTCTCGATCCGGCGGGAGATCGTGGCCACCAGTTCCGCCAAGTACACCGCGCTTGGACAGTTCGCGGATCCCATTCGCGACGCCAACGGGGCGTTGTTGTTCACCGAAACGGTCCCGGCCGCAAACCACGCCATCGTCCGACTCGACCCGCACATCCGCATCGAGCTGATCACCGGCGAAACGAAACGCAGTGACCGCACTCGAATCCTCGACGGCCTCCGGGAAGGAACCCTCGACGCGGTCGCCGCACCCCGGGTGCTCGACGAAGGCGTGGACGTACCCAACGCCAACCTCGGGATCGTGGTGTCCGCGAGCCGAACCCGACGACAGATGATCCAACGCATGGGTCGGGTACTGCGACGCAAACCCCTAGGCGAGGGGGCCTGTTTCGTCATCATTTTTGCCTCCGACACCATGGAAGATCCTCGGCTGGTCGACGACCGCGACGGCTTCCTCGAAGAGATCGAACGGATCGCCGAAGCCAGCCGAGTTTTTGCCGGTACTCAACTCGGCGAACTCAGCGGTTTTCTTCGCTACACCGGTCCCGCGGTGGTCCCCGAACCGATCACCGTCGGCCGTTTCGTACCGCCCGATCCCCTCCCGGTCCAGGAACACGACACCGCGCAGGACCATCTGCCCTACCTAGAAATGGTCAGCCCCGAACTCCCTGAGATTCGCAAACCCCGCCAAACCCGTCGACCACCCCGTCTTTCCAGCGGCGAAAACCCGGTGACGGTGATCTCGATCGATGGACAATGGGTGCTGTGCTGCACCGGTTGTGGGGCACAGGCCGCGCCTCGCGCCTACAAATGGCAGGCCCTCGACGACAAGGTGGACTGCAAATGTGTCCGCTAGCCCGGTTCGGGCCAGCAGCCGCCCACCACCGGTGTCAACTAGACCGAAGTTCGCCGTCGTGTCGCACCACCGCGTATCTTCTACACCATGACTAGCCCGGAGGAACTCGCCGAGGCGGCGGCGGCTGCGATGTTCGCCAACGACCGCAACGCTCACGCCATGGGCATGGTCGTGACCAGCATCGGTCCGGGGCGAGCCACCGTCGAAATGACGGTCACTGAGCACATGACCAACGGGTTTGACGTCTGCCACGGGGGTGTGATCTTTACCTTGGCGGATACCGCGATGGCGTTCGCTTCGAACTCTCGCGGCGGAACCCACCTTGCCGCACACGCCAACATCGAGTGGTTGGCTCCCGCCCGACGAGGCGATCAACTGCGGGCCGAAGCCAACGAGATCCACCTCCGGGGACGAAGCGCGGTTTTTGACATCACGGTTCACGGGCCCGACGGGGTGATTGCTTTGTTCCGGGGCCAGACCAGAAAGATCGCCGACGACGGACCGGCATCGTGAACGAACGGCACATCAAGGCCTACGAATACGAGGATCTGGCGGCCAGCAAGATGGCCGATCTCGGACTGGACCCGGAGCACTTTCGAGCCATGTTCGGGATCTTCCGGATCAGCGCCCGCATGTACAACGATCTGGAAAGCATGATTCACCGGCCCGCAGGCTGGACCCTGGCCGGGTTCCGAATCATGTTCATGCTTTGGGTCCTGGGACCTTCCGAGTCGTCAGAAATTGCTCGACTGTCCGGTTTGACCCGGGCTGCGATTTCTAGTTCGGTCAACACGCTCGAACGCGACGGCCTCGTGGAGCGTCGACGCGAAAGCGAAGATCGACGTCTCGTCACCCTGCACCTGACCGACGACGGCGAACGGCGGCTGGAAGCGGCGTACCGGATCCAGAACGAACGCGAAGAGCTGCTGCTGGGGTCGTTACGCCCCGACGAACTCGCCACCCTGACCGAGTTGATGCGCCGGGTGAGCTCTACCCGGCTCGGTGACGCTACTTCGTAACCCGCTGTGCTTTGCCCTGGCTTCTCGGCACCGCTTCGGGATCCACGACCCTCACCGATGTCGTCACCCCAATCATGGTTTTGATCCGGGCTTCGGCCTGACGAGCGACGGACGCATCGTCTTGGGCGAACCCCGCCGGGTCGCGTTCGACGGTGATGGTGAGGGTGGCCAGATTCCCTTCGCGACCGACGTGCAGTTGGTAGTGCGGCGCCAGCCCCGGAACTTGCAGAAGTTCCGCCTCAACTTGTGAGGGATAGATGTTCACACCGCGGATGATCAGCATGTCGTCGCTTCGCCCGGTGATCCGGTCGAGCCGGCGCATGGTCCGAGCCGTCCCGGGTCGTAGCGCAGTGATGTCACCAGTTCGGTAGCGGATAACCGGAAGAGCCTCTTTGGTGAGTGACGTGATGACGAGTTCGCCCGGTTCACCATCGGGAAGCACCATGCCGGTCTCCAGGTCGATGATCTCGGGAAAGAAATGGTCTTCCCAGATGGTGAGCCCATCTTTGGTTTCCGCACATTCCTGCGCAACTCCCGGGCCAATAACTTCCGACAGGCCGTAGATGTCCACCGCGTCGATACCGAGTCGGCTTTCCAGTTCGGTACGCAACGCTTCCGACCACGGTTCTGCCCCAAACACCCCGACCTTGAGCGATAACGCGCGGGGGTCACACCCTTGGCGTTCCATCTCATCGATCAAGTTGAGGCAGTAGGACGGGGTTACGGTGATCACGCGGGGTGCAAAATCGATGATGAGTTGCACCTGCCGCTCGGTCTGGCCGCCGCCGAATGGCACAACGGTGCAGCCGAGCCGTTCCGCTCCGTAATGCGCGCCGAGCCCCCCGGTGAACAACCCGTAGCCGTAGGCGTTGTGCAGCAGGTCTCCGGGACGGGCCCCGGCTGCGTACAGCGACCGGGCCATCACCGTGGCCCACATCTCAAGGTCGTTGCGGGTGTATCCGACGACGGTCGGTTTGCCGCTCGTCCCAGAGGAGGCATGGACCCGAGCGAGTTGTTCTCGAGCAACCGCGAAACGACCGAACGGGTAGGCATCTCGCAGATCGGATTTGACGAGGAACGGCAACCGGGACAGATCCTCAAGGGTGGTGATGTCCTCGGGGTGCACACCGACCCTGTCAAAGGCTTCTCGATACTGAACCACGTTGGCGTAGGCCCGGGCCACGGTGGCCCGCAGCCGTTCCGTTTGGAGCGCTCGAAGCTCGTCAACCGACGCGGTCTCGATCGGTTCATAGGCGTCGCTGGTCACCGCAGGTTCCTTCCCTCATCACGGTCTTGGCCGCTCCATGTTTCTTGGGTCAGGGCTAGACGTCAAAGTCAACGACCACCGACCGGGTGGTGGGCTGCGATTGGCAGGTCAGCACGAAACCGGCGTCGATTTCTCCCGGCAGGAGCCCGTGGGTGGCTTTCATCGTGACGTCCCCGGTAACGAGGTGGGCCCGGCACGTGGAACAAACCCCGGCTTCGCACGAATAGGGAACATCGGGGTGAACCCGGCGGATCGCCGCCAGAAGACTGTCACCCTCGTACACCTCGAAGGCCACCGACCGGCCGTGCAAGGTTGCCGAACCGGAACTCACCGCCACCATCGACGCATCGACCGGGCCGGTTACCTGCTGGCGGGCGCGCCCAGTTTGGGCACCACTGAACCGTTCGCTACGGATCGCATCACCAGCGAGCCCCCGGCCACGAAAGACGTCCTCCATCACTTGGATCAACCCTTCCGGGCCGCAGACGAACACCAGATCCGGGTCGGCAGGAAGCAGGTTCTGGTTGATCGCGACGTTGATCGAATCCACCGTCGGGCGTCCGGTCAGCAAATCTAGAGCGCTTCGTTCCTGCGTGAATTGGCGCCAGACCCGAAACCGGTCAAGGTGCCGGTTCCGCAGGCCTTCAACGTCGTCGAGCAACATGGCCGACGACGGCCCCCGGTCGACCTGCAACAGGGTGACATCTGCGTGAGGTTCCGCGGCCAGTATCGACGCGGCGATGGAGTAGACCGGGGTGATACCGCTGCCTCCGGCAACCAGCAGGTACCGCCGAGCTTGCGTCGGGTCGAGTGGATGGGTGAAGGTCCCGGCGGGGGGAAGCGCCTCTAGTTGATCGCCTACGGCGAGTGCTGAAGTCGCCCAGGTAGAGAACGCTCCTCCGTCAACCCTGCGGATTCCTACCCGGAGCCGAGGGTCTCCTTCGGGGCTGCAAATGGAATAGCTCCGTCGGAGCTCCACCCCATCAAAGGTGCGCCGAAAGGTCAGGTACTGGCCGTGAACGAAACCGACCGGTTCGCCACTGCGAGGCTGCAACGTGACCAGCACCGACTCCGCGGTGTCTCGTTCCAGATCGACCACGTCCAGAGGTATAAAGCCGCTCATCGGCGCAGTTCCTTGAAGGCCTCGAAGGGCTGCCGACAGCCGTGACAGTGATGCAGCGCCTTGCAGGCAGTGGCACCAAAACCTGCCACCAGCCGGGTTTGGCGAGAACCACAGTGGGGGCAGGCGACGGGCAGGTCGATGGGTACGGGGCCATCGCCAACCATCGCCGGGGGGGCAATGCCGGCTGCGGCGAGTTTGGCCCGACCGGCCTCGGTGATGTCATCGGTCGACCAGGCCGGTGCCATTTCGAAATCAACGACCGCCACGAAACCGACGCCGCGCACCACGTCTTCGACATCGGCACGTATCTGTTCGGTCGCTGGGCATCCAAGAAACGTCGGTGCGATCACCACCGCCGCGTGGTCCCCTTCGAGTTCTACCCGACGCACCATGCCGAGGTCGCCAATGGTGACATGCGGCAGTTCCGGATCCGGTACCGCCTTCACCGCCGACAACAGCTCCTCTACCATTTGGCCCCCGGGAAGGCGCTTGCCACTTCTTGAAGTTCCTGGAGGAGCCCTTCGAGGTGCTCACTGTGGTGACCGGTCCAACCACCGGACTGGGCCGTGACCCCCACCGGGAGGGTCAGGGTTGCTTCGGCCATGGTCGCCGCCACGTCGGCGCGCCAGGCATCGGCGATGTCATCTCCGATCAGCCCGTCAGACCGCAGCGCTGCGTCGTCGGCGGGGGCGGTGATCAGCTCTTCGGCGTAAGGCCAGAGCGCGTCGAGCCCGGCTTGGGCGCGACGGTGGCTTTCGTCGGTTCCGTCACCGAGCCGAACCACCCAACCTCGACAGTGGCGGAGATGAAACTCGGTTTCGTTGCGGGCCCGGACCGCTAACGCGGCCAACGTCTGGTCACGACTGGTGGTCATCGACTGCCAGTAGAGCAAGGCCGCGTGGTCATGGAGGACCTGACGGATCATGGTGTGGGCGAAATCGCCGTTGGGCTGTTCGACCAGCAGCGGGTTGAGAAACTCTGTGCTGGTCCGCCAATAGGCGAAATGGTCTTCGTCGTGGCCTTGCCCTTCGAGCTCGCCGGCGTAGGTGTAGAGGTGGCGGGCCTGCCCGAGAAGGTCAAGGCTGATGTTGGCCAGCGCCATGTCTTCTTCGAGTTCCGGAGCATGCGTGATCCACTGCCCGAGCCGTTGGGAAAGCACCAACGCCCGATCCCCGTGGCGGAGTACGTGAGCGAGAAGCGGGTCCGCGACGGTGTTCACATCTGGTCCACTTCGCTCGGAAGTTCGAAACTGGTCGGGAACCGAAAGCTTTTGTCATCGGCCGGTTCAAACAACGAATCCTGGTCATCGGGGTCGGAAGCCACGACCTGTTCGGAAGGCACCACCCACAGGCTGATCCCTTCTTGGCGTCGAGTGAACAGGTCCCGTCCGGCTTGCAGCGCGGTTTCCCCGTCCGCAGCATGGACCGAACCGACATGGGTGTGGCTCAGCCCTCGGCGGGCCCGTAGAAACACTTCCCAGCGGGGCCAGTCGGCGTTCATGCTGCCTGCCGTTGACGGGCCGCGTAGGCCGCGGCGGCTTCTCGAACCCATGCCCCGTTTTCGTGGGCTTCTCGCCGCACCCGAAGCCGTTGCTCGGGGAGGTCTCCTTCGCCACGCACCATGCGAGCGAATTCTTCCCAGTCGGGTTCCCCGAAGTCGTAGTGGCCCCGTTCGTCGTTCCAGCGCAGTTCCGGATCGGGGATGGTGAGCCCCAACAGTTCAGCCTGAGGAACGGTCATGTCGACGAACCCCTGCCGGAGTTCGTCGTTGGTGAAGCGTTTGATCCCCCACGCCATGTTCCGAGCGTTGTGGACCGATTCGCTGTCGGGCGGCCCGAACATCATCACGCTCGGCCACCACCAGCGGTTCAACGCCTCCTGAGCCATCTGCTTTTGCTCCGCGGTGCCTTCGGTGAGGCGCAGCAGGATCTGGAACCCTTGACGTTGATGGAAACTTTCTTCTTTGCAGATTCTGACCATCGCCCGCCCGTACGGTCCAAACGAGCAGCGGCAGAGTGGCACCTGGTTGGCGATCGCGGCTCCATCCACCAGCCACCCGATCGCTCCGACATCGGCCCAGGTCGGCGTCGGGTAATTGAAGATGCTGGAGTACTTCTGGCGCCGAGTATGTAACCGATCCAGCAGTTCGGCGCGGGTGGTGCCAAGGCTCTCAGCCGCACCGTAGAGGTACAGGCCGTGCCCAGCCTCGTCCTGCACTTTGGCGATAAGGATCGCTTTGCGATGCAGCGACGGGGCTCGGCTGATCCATGCTCCTTCCGGCTGCATCCCAATAATTTCGCTGTGGGCGTGCTGGGCGATCTGACGGACCAACGTCTGTCGATACTCTTCGGGCATCCAATCGTCGGGTTCGATACGTTCGTCGGCTTCGATAAGCGAATCGAACCGTTGTTGGGCGTGGATGGTCATCAGTTTCCCTCCCGGGTGGCCACCATGGTCAGCACGTCGTAGGCGGCCAGTAGGTTGTCGTTCTGGTCGAGCACTTTGGTGTCCCAGCGCACCTCGCCATACCCGGCGTCGGGGCGCAGCGACTTCTCTTTGCAGGTCAACACGACCCGGATCTCGGCCCCCGGATAGGTGGGGGTAGCGAACCGCAGATTGTCCAGGCCGTAGTTGGCAAGTACCGGACCGGGGTCGGGCCAGACAAACAATCCGGCTGCCGCCGAAAGCACGAAATAACCGTGGGCGACCCGCCCCGAGAAGATGGGACTCGCCGCGGCTGCCTGCTCATCCATGTGGGCGTAGAAAGTGTCACCGGTGAGCTCAGCGAACCGTTCGATGTCTTCGATGGTGATCCGGCGCGACTCGGTTTGGAGAGAATCTCCGACTGCGAGGTCTTCAAAGTGGAAAGTGAACGGATGACCTCGTTCTTGGCGTCGTGCCCCGTCAAACCATCGTCCGGTCACTGCGGTAAGCAGGTCCGGCGACCCTTGCACCGCGGTTCGCTGCATGTGGGTCAGCAGGCTCCGCATACCTCCGAGTTCTTCGCCGCCACCGGCCCGGCCCGGTCCACCGTGAACCAGTTGAGGAACCGGTGATCCGTGTCCGGTTGACGATGGACCTGATGTGGCGTCCACCACGTGGAGGCGACCGTGGTACGGGGCGAGCCCCAGCGTCAGATCGGCTGCCTCGGTGAGGTCGGGTCCGACCACCGACGTCACCAGGCTGCCACGCCCCCGGGCCACCAGATCCACGGCATCGGTGAGCGTGTCATAAGCCATCAGCGTCGCGACCGGACCGAACGGTTCGATCTGGTGGGCCGCACTTTCGGCTGGGGTTTCGGCTCGAAGCAGCACCGGTGACACGAACGCACCATGCTCCACATCGACGTCACCGAACGGGGTGGTCTCGTGCACCACCGTGGCGCCAATCTGCTCGATGGCCTGCTGAAGAGCCGTTCGCTGCTCCAACCCGACCAACGGTCCCATTTCGGTGGCGGGGTCGGCCGGGTCACCGATCCGAAAGGTGGTGAGTCGTTCAACCAACGCTTCTTCGACCGCAGAGCACGCCGAGGCGGGCACGATGATCCGTCGAATGGCGGTGCATTTCTGCCCGGCCTTGACCCGCAGTTCTGACGCCACGGTTTCGATGAACAGTTCGAAGGTCGGTCCGTCGTTGCCGGCCGATGGCAACAACACTGCGGCGTTGAGCGAATCAGCTTCGGCGGTGAACCTTGTGCCCCGGTCGACGACCGCCGGGTTGGACCGTAACTGGCGGGCGGTGGCCGCCGACCCGGTAAAGGAAATCGAGTCTTGTTCGTCGAGCACGTCGAGCAGCGCAGTGATGTCTCCGGCGATCATCTGGAGGGCGCCGTCAGGGACGAGGCCGGTGCGGTCGATTAGCCGGACCATTGCCTCGGTGAGATACGCGGTTGGTGTGGCCGGTTTGACGATGGTCGGAACGCCGGCCAGAAAGGCGGGAGCGAACTTTTCCAGCATCCCCCAACACGGAAAGTTAAAGGCGTTGATCTGCAACGCCACGCCAAGCCGAGACACGTTGAGGTGCTGAGCAACGAACCGACCATCCCGGCTTAGCGAAATCGGGTCACCATCGGGCCAGACCGTGCGGTTGGGTAGTTCTTTGCGCCCCATCGCGGCGTAGCTAAGCAGCGCCCCTGCCCCACCGTCGATGTCGATAGCCGAGTCGGCAGCGGTGGCACCGGTTTCGCAGCTCAGCGCGTAGAGCTCGTCGGTTTCGGCGAGGAGCGCTTTGCCGAGGTTGCGGAGGATGGCCGCTCGTTGGTGGAACGTCAACGCTCGAAGGGCGCCACCGCCGGTGGTGATGGCGTAGCTGCGGGCCGCAGCCTGATCGAGCCCTTGAGCCGAAACTTCGGCTACGACCCGCCCGTTGACCGCACTGCGAACCGGGCGCCCGTCGGTCCCGCTCTGCCACCTGCCATTGAGAAAGCTTTCAACGCTGCGCGCCACGCTTCACCCGACCTTGTTCGAGGACTCGTCGTCCCCCCGTGAAATTGTAAAGTCCTAGATGATCAAGACTCTAACATTCTTTGACTGGTGCACCTAGGTCGATCTGAGAACACGACTCAAGCCAGCCAGTTGCCGAGCCGCGGCCGGCTGGACCTACGCTTCGCCGATGTGCAGGTCTCCGCTGCCCAAATAGGCCGCGATCACGTCCGGGTTGCGCTGGACTTCTTCGGGGGTTCCTTCGGCGATCTTTTCCCCAAAGTCCAACACCATGATCCGGTCGGCGATGTCCATCACCAGACCCATGTCGTGCTCAACCATGATCATGGCGATACCAAGCTCACGTCGGATATCAAGAATGAAGCGGGCCATGTCTTCGGTCTCTTCAAGGTTCATCCCGGCGACCGGTTCGTCAAGCAGCAACAACTCGGGCTCCATCGCTAACGCCCGACCCAACTCGACCAGTTTCTGAATGCCATAGGGCAAAAGCGCGACCGGATGGTTGCGCCATTCAGGGATCTCCAGGAAGTCAATGATGTCCTCGACCCGTTCCCGGTTCTCCATCTCCTCCCGGCGAGCCTTCGGGGTCCAGAGCATTCCTGACAGCCAGTTGTTCTTCATCCGGATGTGTCGGCCCAGCAGCAGGTTCTCGACCACGGTCATCTGCGGAAACAACTCGATGTTCTGGAAGGTGCGTGCGATGCCAAGGTTGGCCACCACGTCGGGCATCTCCCCCATGATCGAGTTTCCCCGCCAGCGAATCTCACCTTCCTGCGGGCGGTACACCTGCGAAATGGTGTTGAAAATCGACGTCTTTCCCGCCCCGTTGGGGCCGATGATCGAATACAGCTCGCCTTCGTTGACCTGAAAGCTCACGTTGTGGATCGCGGTGACGCCACCAAAGCGCAGGGTGATGCCTTCCACCTCGAGAATCGATTCAGCCATGTCGGATCCTCCTAGGACAACCAGCGCTTTCGGCGCTTGTAGTGCTTGACATCACGGAACGATTTCCGTTCCCCTTCGGCATGCAGGCCGAGATAGAACTCCTGCACGTCTTCGTCGTTGAGGAGTTTCTGGGCCGGCCCATCCATCACGACCTTTCCCGACTCCATGACGTAACCAAAATCTGCGATCGAAAGCGCCATCATTGCGTTCTGCTCGATGAGCAAAACGCTGACCCCTTGTTTGTTGATGTCCACGATGATGTTGCGGATCTGTTCGATGAGCATCGGGGCGAGACCCAACGATGGCTCGTCAAGAATGAGCAGTTCCGGCTCGGCCATCAAGGCCCGGCCGATAGCCAACATCTGTTGCTCGCCACCCGAGAGGTAGCCGGCGACCTGCTTGTTGCGTTCCTTCAACCGGGGGAACAACTCCATCACCCGGTCGTAGTTGGCGCTCATGTTGGACCGGTTCGTGAACGCCCCGCAGGAGAGGTTTTCGTCCACGGTCAACTCGGCGAAAATCCGCCGACCTTCCATCACCTGGGCAATTCCAGCTTGGACGATGTGGGCAGGGATCCGTTCAGATATCTCCTCACCTTTCCAGGTGACCGATCCTTTGGTGGCCTTGCCTTCGTGCACGTCAAGCAGGCCGGTGATAGCCCGCGCCGTGGTCGTCTTTCCCGCCCCGTTCGATCCCAGCAGCGCCACGATCTTCCCGTCGGGGACTTCCAGTGACAGGCCGCGCAGAACCAAGATGACTTCGTTGTAGACGACTTCTAAGTTGGCGATTTCGAGCACGGCCCGACCTCCAAAACAATGACTTCAAGACTATGCAACATGCCACCCCAAGGCGGCACCCGCCGACCGTCTGGACCGGAGCAATACACCCCGGCCCAGACGGTCAACAGTGAATACCTAACCGACTAGGAAGCCGGCTCGATGCAGGGACCGTCGAAGGTTGCCTCGGCAACAAAGTCCGCAACGTAATCCTGCTCAACCGGGATCATGCCGGTGGAGCCGGTGTTGTCCGCGGAGTATTCCGACATCGGGATGATGTTGAAGGCTTCCGCGTCCACGTCGTAGATCCAGCTCGAACGCACAACCGCCGAGTTGTAATCGTTCGGCCAGCTTTGCGGCGCCGACAAGCCACCGAAGTCGACCTCAAGGCCCGAGGTGGCCAGCGCCACCATGTTGGCTCGGGTCAGGTCACCACCGTCGATCGCGGCACGGATCAAGGTTTCGGTCATGATGCCTTCGATCCAACCAGTGGTGTAGACGTCGGAAATGTTGAGATCCGGACGACGGGTGGTCATTTCCTCCACCAGGGTCTCCATCTTTTCGATGCCGGGGGTCGCCCACGGGGCCTGGTAGTAGGACTGCCAGTAGTACTGGTCGAACTGCTCGGCGAGGTCGCCACCCAGATGCACCAGGTAGTTGAACGACGGCGAGTTGCCTGACCAGTAAGCATCGAGGCCCTGACCGACTGCGTTACCGAAGACATCGGCCAGCTCGCCGGGGGTCAACGTCACCCAGACAATGTTGGCCCCAGATCCAACCAGCTCAGCAACCACCGCGGTGCGGTCGTCGCCAGCCACGGCACTGGTTCCGTCGTAGACGATCTCAATACCGAGCGCTTCGGCAGCCAACGAGGCACCAGCCGAGCCATCCTCACCGTATTCGCCGGGGCGACCGATGATGGCCAGCTTCGGCGTGTCACCGTCTGCTTCCACCTGTTCGGCCAGCCAGGAAACACCGTTCATCGACTCGATGCAGTACGTGGTCTGCTTTTCAAGAATGGTGGCTCCGAACTCAGGATCGGGCCATAGCGACGCCCAGCTCAGCGGGATGACGAGCATGTTGTCATCGGCGGCATCTTCCGCGATTGCTGCGGTGATCGGAGAACCGGTGTTCTCGGTGATCATCAGCACGCCTTCATCGCTTTCCTGCGCGAATTCCTGATAGTTCTGGATGCCGACATCGGTTGCGTAGCCGGAGTCAATCACTACCGGTTCAACCGTCCAGCCTTTGTAACCACCGGCTTCGTTAAAGGCCTCCCAGTACACTTCCTGCGCCGCGACAATTTCGGTCACCAGCGAAGCAAACGGACCCGAAAGGTCAGCGTTCAAGCCGACTCGGATGACCTTGGAATCTCCGTCTACGCCGTAGTCAAAGACCACGTCGTCGCCGGAATCACCCGAATCACCCGAATCACCCGAGTCACCCGAGTCACCGGAATCACCCGAGTCCGACGAGCTGTCGTCGGCGGTATCTGTTTCATCATCGCCGCAGCTCGCAGCGAACATCGACAGTGCAAAGAGCACTGCTAGCAGTAGCTTCAATCGTCGCACGTGGTTCCTCCAGTTTGTGTGCTTCTTCCCCCGACCGAAGGTCCGATCTGGGGCACTTCTAGCGCTGGTAATCCAGACGCCAGATCTTCTGAGGCCGTCCTAATAGCTGAACGGCCAACGTTTCCAATAGTTCCTGACCTTCACCCAGATCCCATACAACCCCATCGGCTCAAAGATCAGGAAGGCGATAATCAGAACCCCGTAAATCACGAGGTTCCAGTAGAACACGCTCATGGGCCAGCCAAGGGCCACCGTGCCAGTGCTGATCGGACCAAAGTCGCCCGATCCTTCGGTGAGCAAAATGTTGGCCAGCCAGGCCACCGGCCCGTTTGATGCGGTCTGTTCGCCCAGCCACTCAGTAAATGTCTTCACCACTTCTGGAGTGAGCTCAACGAAAATCGTTCCCAAAATCGTTCCGGCGACCGTGCCCGCCCCACCGATCAGCAGGATGGCGATGAAGTCAACCGACAGGAACAGCGACCAGTTGACCGGGGCCATACGGCCGTTGTAGCTGGCCCAAAGCGCCCCGCCGATCCCGGCATAGAACGAGCTGATGGCGAACCCGAGTCGCTTGTAGTTGAACTCGGGGACCCCCATCACCTCAGCGGCGATGTCGCGGTCGCGAATGGCTTGGAGGGCTCGACCGGTCCGGCTGCGCACAAGATTCTTGGCAAAAAGCATGAACGCGCCGAGGATCATGATCAGCAGGAAGTACTGCTTTTGTTCCTCAGTTAAGTGGATCAAGCCAAACCATTTACCGTCCTCGGTGAACGAGACCAGCGGGGTTTCTTCCTTCCAGAGCCGGAAATCAAGCTTTGGCCACTTCCGTCCCGACTCGAAGTCCCCGGCGATGGACGGCAACATCCGGCCGAGATGTAGCCCGATGAACACCAGACCGACCGTGACGATCGCGAGGTACAGCCCGCGCACTTTCACCGCCGCCGGGGCAACGATGATCCCAGCTAGTGCCGCCCCGATCCCGGAGAACGGCAACCAGATCCAGATCGGAAGGCCCAAACCGCATTGGCCTTCTTGTTCGAGCAGGCCGAGTTCTTGATGGAACGGAACGCAGGCCTGCCATTCATCACCGTTGCCGCCAAGCGCAACCGCGGTATAGGCCCCGACCCCCATGAAGAACGCGTGTCCGAGCGACACCTGCCCGGTGACCCCAACCAGAATGTTGATGCCCAACGCCGCGATGGCCAGCGGCAGCATGTTGGTGATCGGGTTGATCCATGTTGACCCGAGGAAAAACGACGGAATGCTCGACACGATCGGGGCGCCAAGTCCCAGAAGAATCAGCACCACGAAGAACAACGACGCAGCGCCCTTCTGGAAATACGTCGGGAAGATCGCCGTGTCCTCCTGATAGGAGGTCCGGAGCATGGGACGGTTGAAGGCCATGTCACACCCTCCTGATCTCGGGAGTTCCGAAAATGCCGAACGGTCGCACCACCAGCACCACCAGCATCACCAGATAAGGAACGATCGTGGAATACCCCGAGCCCAAGGTGTCGTTGTATTGCGAGAGGTACTGCCCCGCGAAGATTTCGGCTGAAGCGATCATCACCCCACCGACGATCGCACCGGCGATCGAATCAAGCCCGCCGAGCACGATTACCGGCAACACTCGGAACGCCAGAATGGGATGGATTTCCTGACTCACGTTGCCACCAGGTGGAAACGGAGCCATGCCGTAGGTAATCGCTCCCAGCGCGGCGAGCGCGGCGCCGAGCCCCCAGGCGATGGCAAACACCCGGCCGACGTTGATCCCCTGAGCCATCGCGGCCTCTTGGTCAAAGGCCACGGCTCGCATCGCGACCCCCAGCCGAGACCGGAAAAACAGCAGGACGGCGGTACTGCCAATAGCGGCCAGCACCACGGCTGCCACATACGACTTCGGGACGATGGCACCGGCCAATTCCCACGTCTCGGCTTTCCAAGGCACGCCAAGGTTGCGGCTCTCCAGAGCGGTTGCATCCAAGTTGAACGGCCGAACCGCAACCTCAATGCCCAGCGTGACCACCGCCATGGCAAACAGCGGTTGCCCGACCATGGGGCGGATCGCCACCCGCTCCAACACCAACCCGAACAACGCCGCGAACACCAAGGCGATCAGCACATGCACGCCCCACATCGGGATACTGGCTGCTTCTCCCTCGGCGGGAGCCAACGGGTTGTCGAAAGGCAACAGCGGGATCCCACCGTCGCTGATCAAGATCGACATGAACATGGCACCAGCCATGGCAATCGCACCGGCGGCAAAGTTGAGCACCTGCGTGGCTTTGAACACGATGACAAACCCGAGCGCGATCAGCACGTACACCGAACCGAGCGCCAACGCCTTGACCAAGGTCTGTAGGAAGGTTGCGCCCGCACCGGTCTGGGCGAGTTGGAGGGCAGTCATCATGCGTACATCGACTCCACGAGTTCGCCAAACATGTCCATCATTGAGCTTCGCTTGATCTTCTGAGTTGCGGTGAGTTCGCCATCTTCGTGGTCAAGTTCCTTTGGAAGCAGCCGGAATTCTCTGATGTTTTCCACCCGAGCGAACTTCTCGTTGGTCTCGTTGACCACGCTTTGTACTAACTCGATCACTTCAGGCTTTTCGGAAAGGTCACGGTAGGTCGTGTACGGGATGTTGTTACGTAGGGCCCAGTTCCCCACCGTTTCCAACTCGATACCGATCAACGCCGACAGGAACTTTCGGCCGTCGCCGACCACCATCGCTTCTTTCACAAACACCGAGGTCTTCAGCGAGTTCTCAATTTCCGACGGCGAGATGTTCTTCCCGCCGGAGGTGATGATGATGTGTTTGATCCGGTCAACGATCTTGATGTGGGTGCCATCGACCCATTCGCCGACGTCGCCCGTCATTAACCAGCCGTCTTCCGTGAACGTCTCAGCTGTCTGTTCGGGCTTGTTCCAGTAACCCTTGAACACCCCATCGTGCTTGGTTTGGATCTCGTTGTTTTCCGGGTCGAGGCGCAACCCGATACCGGCATAGGGCTCACCGACCGTTCCGAGTTTGAGACGGCCGGCCATGTTGCAGGTCGCTACCGCTGAGTTTTCGGTCATGCCGTACAACTCAAAGACCGGAACACCGATACCCATGAAAAACTGCAGGACCTCAGGGGCGATCGCGGCAGCACCCGAGGCCGAATAGCGGCAACGCCGCAGTCCGAGTCGTTCTCTCATGGCTCGAAACACCAGCGGCTCGCCGATCATGGCCAGCAGACGACTTTTGGCGGTGTGCTCGCCGCCGTTCGCGACCTTGGCCGCCCCGATCCGAGACGCCAGCGCCAACCCGAGCCGGAAGAACAGCTTCTTAAACGGTGATGCGTCGTTGCCGCGGATGAACACCGAAGCATGGAGCCGTTCCCAGATACGAGGAACGGCGAAGAACACCGTCGGTTGGATCTCTCGTAGGTTGATCGTCACCGTGTCGATCGACTCGGCGAAGTTCAACGAGGCGCCACTGATGCAAAGCGTCCAAGTGGAGAAGATGCGTTCGGCTACATGGCAGAGCGGAAGGTAGGTGACGATCAGGTCGTCCGGGCCGGGAACTCGGCGGTCAGGGAACCGCTCCGGTTCGCTGACGATCTTTTGCATGGCAAAGCCCGCGTTGGTGTTGGTCAACATGGCGCCCTTGGGCGGACCGGTCGTCCCTGAGGTGTAGACGAGGGTCATGATGTCGTCGGGTTGCGCCGCCGCCATGAGTTCTGCCACTGCACCTGGGTTGGCTTCGCGGTGGGCACGACCCAAGGCCAGGAAGTCGTCCCAGAAGATCAGGCGTTGGTCTCGGTAATCGCCGAACCCACGGGGCTCGACGTAGATGATCCGTTCGATGCACGACGAGATGGTGGGGTCCACGGCCAGCACCTTGTCGGCCTGTTCTTGATCTTCGGCAAAGAACACCCGGGGACTGCAGTCGCTCACCAGGTATTCGACTTCGGCCGTCGGGTTGGTCGGGTAGAGCCCTACAGCAACACCTCGTAGGGCCACCGCGGCAAGATCAAGAATGACCCATTCAGGGCGGTCCTCGGAATGGATAGCCACCCGATCACCGACCTGAATTCCGCTGGCCAGCAGGCCGTGGGCCGCGGTTTCGATCAGATCCCAGGTCTTGGCCCAGGTGTACTCGTGCCAGATGCCGAAATCTTTCTCGCGCATAGCGACCTGTTTCGGCGCCCGCTCCGACCAGTCGCGGGCCAGCGAGGCAACGGTCATCGTTTCGGCCTTTGGCGACACGCTTTCCAGCATGGTTGCAGCCATTCCCAGCTATCCCCCCTGTGCTTGGCTTCGCCTGAACCTAGGAGTTTTCGCCCCGACGGTCAATAGCATGCAGACCACATCGCCGTGTCGAAAGACCGGTTTGCTTGGTGAGCAGAAGCAGGTTCCATTGGTGCGTTTTGAACTTCCTACCGCGACCCGATCCTCGGTCGAAGCCTGCATTGCCGACCAGTTCGACGGCCTCTATTCGGGTCCGGTTGTTGGCTCGCCCCGCTTTCGCGGTGGGCAAATCGCAGCCGACGCAGCCTTGAACCGGTTTGATGTGACCGGCTATCGCGACGGCAGAAATCAGGTACTGCCGATTGCTGACCGGCGGGCATCCGGCCTTTCTCCCTACATCCGCCACGGGTTGCTTTCCTTGCCGGAGGTCTGGTCGGCGGTTGAGCATGGACCCTCCGATGACGTCAGAGCGTTCCGCCAGGAACTGCTCTGGCAGGAATACGCCCGGCACTGGTACGCCCGGTTGGGTTCGGCAACGGCCTCGCCGTTACGCCACGATCCGCAGGCGTCTCGCCCCGGCAGCGGTTGGGATCGAATGCTTCCCTGCCTAGACGCCGCAGTCGACGAACTCGAAACCGACGGGTGGCTGGTCAATCAGGCCCGGATGTGGTTGGCCAGCGACTGGGGGGTGCGCAACCAACTCGACTGGCGGACCGGTGAAGACCGTTTCTTTACCCATCTGCTCGACGGTTCGCGAGCCGCCAACCGTCTGGGTTGGCAGTGGACGGTGGGGGTCGGCTCCAGTCGGCAGTACGGGTTTGCTCGTGATCAAGTGCAACGTCGAGCTCCCGAACTCTGCCGGAGTTGTCCGCATGCTGCGGCCTGTCCACTGGAGGACTACCCCGACGACCAGCCGATGGTTCCGGTTGACTGGCCGACCGAAGTCGATCAGCGGGGGCCTCGTGAGGTCGTCACCTATCAGTCCCCGGAAGCAGTCTGGCTCACCGCAGAATCGCTCGGTGCGAGCGACCCTGCGATGGTCGCCCACCCTGATCTGCCGGTGGTTTTTGTGTTCGACCAACCTCTGCTGGCCCGCCTGCAGTTGAGCGCCAAGCGGTTGATCTTTCTCCTGGAAACGCTGGCCGAAATGGCCGAACTTCGGCACCTCGAGGTCTACCTCGGTGACCCGGTCGAGGTGCTCACCGGTCGGGCCGTGGCAGTAACCCACGCTCCGGTACCGGGTTTTGTGCAACGGTCCCAAGGCATTGGTCCGGCCGAAATCCATCCGTGGCCGTGGCTCGTGCCCGACCACGACGGATCGGTTCGCTCGTTTAGCGCCTGGAGCAAAAAACTCAGGCCCTAACCGGAGAGCACTACTCGATGCGCATACCGGAGATGGCTCGGCTGATCACGAGCTGCTGGATCTGCTCGGTGCCTTCGAAAATGTCGTGGATCTTGGCATCACGATGCCAACGCTCAACCGGGTATTCCCGGGTGTAGCCGTAGCCGCCGAGGACCTGAATGGCCCGCTCGGTGGCCCAGGTGGCAACCCGGCCCGCTTTGAGCTTGGCCATCGACCCTTCGGCGTTCTTGAAATTGCGTTGCTTCCCGAGCCACGCCGCTTTCCAGATCAAAGCACGGGTTGCCTCAACCTCGGTTGCCATGTCGGCCAGCATGAACGCGATCGACTGGTTCATGATGATCGGTCGACCAAACGCGTGACGCTCTTTGGCGTACTCGGTGGCGTATTCGGTTGCGGCTCGGGCGATCCCGAGGGCCTGCGCACCGACCGCCGGACGGGTCGCTTCGAAGGTCTGCATGGCGGCTTGAGCGTTGCCGGGCTTGCCTTCACGCACTCGGGCCAAACGTTCGTCGAGCTTTTCTTTGCCGCCAAGCAGGCAACGGCCGGGAACCCGCACGTCATCGAGGACCACCTCAGAGGTGTGGCTCGCTCGGATGCCGTGCTTCTTGTACTTCTGGCCCTGGCTCAGACCCGGGGTTCCAGGTGGAACCACGAAACTGGCGTGCCCTTTCGAGCCGAGCGCCGGATCGACGACACCGACCACGACATGGACGTTGGCGATCCCGCCGTTGGTGATCCAAGCTTTGGTGCCGTTGAGCACCCATTCGTCGGTGGCCTCGTCGTAGCGGGCTGAGGTTCGGTACCCACCCACGTCGGATCCGGCGTCGGGTTCCGAGGCGCAGAACGCCCCAACCTTGATGTCATCGGCTGAGCCGTAACACTGCGGCACCCACTCCATCACCTGCTCGGAGGTGCCGGACGCACCGATACCGGCCGCCGCAAGACCCGATCCCATGATGGCCATGCCGATGCCGGCATCGCCCCAAAAGATTTCCTCAATCGCCATCGGCATCGAAATGCCGGTGGGATCGTTCATCATGAGTTCGGCGTTGAACTCCCATCCGTACAACCCGATCTCTGCGGCTTGCTGGACGATCGGCCACGGGAACTCTTCGCGCTCATCCCACTCCTCAGCGTTGGGCCGGATGACATCAACGGCAAACTCGTGGATCCACTTCTGAAGTGCGAGTTGGTCTTCGTTGAGTTCAAGTGAGAAGTCGGCCATGACAAGCTCCTTCGACAAGGGTTCTTCGGTCCGTGGGTTCCAAAAACCGTGGGGGATGGTCCTTTTCTCCAACTTACCGATTGGTAACTGAAAGTCAACCGCGGGGTTTCTCCGTCTGACAACTCGAACGGTGACCCCGGTCGGGCCGGGTATCCTCGGTGTCTGTATGACCGTGCCTCAGATTCCCGAAAAGCCCAACCTAGACGGACTTGAGGACAAGTGGGACTCGGTATGGGATACCGCAGGGATCTACCACTTCGCCGGAGACAAACCCCGAGACCAGGTGTTCTCCATCGACACTCCCCCACCCACCGTGAGCGGATCGCTTCACGTCGGCCACGTCTTCAGCTACACCCACACCGACACCATTGCCCGCTACCGGCGGATGAGCGGGTTCGACGTCTTCTACCCCATGGGTTGGGACGACAACGGGCTACCCACCGAACGCCGAGTGCAGAACTACTTCGGGGTCCGCTGCGACCCGTCCCTGCCCTACGACCCGGCGCTGCCCACCCCTGAAGACGCCGGCGATCCGAAAGCCATCGACAAACGGGGAACCTTCGCGGTCAGCCGCCCCAACTTCATCGAACTCTGCATCCAGCTCGCAGCCGAGGACGAGAAAGCATTCGAAGGCCTGTTCCGTCGCCTCGGCCTCTCCGTTGACTGGACCCGCACCTACGAAACCATCAACGACCATTGTCGACGGATCAGCCAGCTGGCCTTCCTCGACAACCTTCGAGCCGGCCACGCCTACCAGGTCGAAGCCCCGTCGCTGTGGGACGTGACCTTCCAAACCGCGGTCGCTCAGGCCGAACTCGAAGACCGTGAACTTCCCGGCGCCTACCACAAGCTGCGGTTCGCCGGCACCAACGGCACCCCTGACATCTGGATCGACACCACTCGGCCCGAACTGGTGCCGTCCTGCGTGGCCCTCGTCGCCCACCCCGACGACCCGCGGTACCAGCCCTATTTCGAAAGCGCATCGGTGCGGTCCCCGGTGTTTGGCGTTGAGGTGCCGGTTCTGGCCCATCCGCTTGCCGACCCCGAAAAGGGAACGGGCATCGCCATGATCTGCACCTTTGGTGACACCACCGACGTGACCTGGTGGCGCGAGCTTGATCTGCCAGTTCGGACCGTCATCCAACGCGACGGCCGGTTCGCTGCCGAAACCCCCGACTGGATCACCGAACCGGCTGGGGTGGCGGCTTACCAGCGGCTGACCGGGCTGCGAGCGGCGCAAGCCCAAACCGAGATCGTCGCCATCTTCACCGAAGCCCAAGAGATCGACGGTGGCCCTCGACCGATCACCCATCCGGTGAAGTTCTTCGAAAAGGGCGACAAACCGCTGGAGATTGTCAGCTCTCGCCAGTGGTACATCCGTAACGGAGGGCGCGACGACGACCTCCGACAAGCGTTGATCGCCCGCGGCGACGAAATGAACTGGGTTCCCAGCTACATGCAGAGCCGCTACACCTCCTGGATTGAAGGGCTCAACGGCGACTGGCTGATCAGCCGCCAGCGCTTCTTCGGGGTGCCGATCCCGCTCTGGTATCCCCTCGATGCCGACGGCGAACCCATCTGGGATCGCCCCATCCTCCCCGGTGACCAACAGCTTCCGATCGACCCGTCGACCGATGCCCCCGACGGTTACGACGAATCGCAGCGGGGTCTCGCTAATGGCTTCGTTGGCGAAGCCGACATTATGGACACCTGGGCGACATCATCGCTGAGCCCCCAGATCGCCACCGGCTGGCGCACCGACCCGGAGCTTCACGCCGCCACGTTCCCGATGGACATGCGGCCGCAAGCCCACGACATCATCCGGACCTGGTTGTTTTCGACCGTGGTCCGAGCTCACCTCGACGCCGACACCGTCCCGTGGCGCACCTGCGCCCTATCCGGTTGGATCCTCGACCCGGACCGCAAAAAGATGTCGAAATCGAAAGGCAACGTGGTGGTCCCCACCGAACTGCTGGACCAGTACGGCTCCGACGCCGTCCGCTACTGGGCATCATCGGGACGGCCCGGGACCGACACCGCGTTCGACGAAGGCCAGATGAAGATCGGGCGTCGACTCGCCATCAAACTGCTCAACGCCAGCAAATTCGTGTTGACCTTCGGCGACACCTCGGGAGCCATCGAACCGCAACGAATCACCGAACCGCTCGACCGTTCGATGTTGGACCGCCTCGCCGATCTCGTCGATGAGGCCACCACCGCGTTTGACGCCTTCGACTACGCCCGCTCGCTGGAACGCACCGAAGCGTTCTTCTGGTGGTTCACCGACAACTACGTCGAACTGGTGAAGGCTCGCGCCTACGGCGAATACGGCAACGACCGCGCCGCGTCGGCTCATCACGCCCTGCGACTGGCGCTTTCAACCATCCAACGGTTGTTCGCTCCGTTCCTGCCGTTCGTCACCGAAGAAGCTTGGAGTTGGTGGCAGCCCAGCTCGATCCACACCCAGAGCTGGCCGGATAGCGCCGAGCTCCGGTCCCCTGCTGCCCACACCGGACGGGCCGCCTGCGAAATCGCCACCGAGGCGCTCACCATCGTCCGACGCGAAAAGTCCGAAGCCAAACGCAAACTGCGAACCGCGGTGACCGATGCTCGCTTCGCGGGACCCGCCGAACAACTCGCCCTGCTGGACCTTGTCCTCGATGATGTCAAAGCCGCAGGAGTGATCCATCAGGTCAGCGCTTCGGAACCGAACGCGGCCCGTGACCTTACGGTCGTCGTTGAGCTCGAACCCGAAACCGACCCGACCTAAGCAATGGCTGCCGGCGACCGAGACCGCTGGAACGACAAATGGGCTGAAGCTGGTCGAGGCACCAGCCACGGTTCAGCGCTGATCGATCTGGTCAGCGCCTACCTTCCGCCGACCGGTCGCCTCCTTGACGTCGCCGGCGGAGGGTCGATGAACAGCCTTGCCTTTGCCCGCCTTGGTCTTGATGTGACAGTGGCCGACATAAGCGACGTTGGCCTCATTCAGGCCCGCCAACGGGCCCTGGCCGAAGACCGGACTATTGCCACGTTGGAGATTGATCTCGAAACCACACCGTTACCCGATCAACTCTGGGACGTGATCACGGTCAGCAACTATCTCCAGCGCGACCTGCTGAGCCGCCTTCCCGAGCAGCTCGAAATCGGTGGGATCCTGGCGGTGGTGATCGCCACCCAAACCAACCGCGACCGCCACGACCGGCCCGGACCCGACCACCTGCTCCACCCAGAAGAACTCGTCGAGGTGATCTACCGGCACGACCCTGAACGTCGACGGCTCGAACTGGTCGACTACCACGAAGCGTGGCGAACCAACGGCCGACATGAAGCGCACCTCGTCGGGCGTAGGATCACCCCATGATCGATCTGCGTTCCGACACCGTTTCTCTGCCAACCCCAGCAATGAAGCAGGCGATGGTAGACGCACCGCTCGGTGACGATGTTTACGGCGACGACCCGACCGTCAACCGGCTGGAAGCAATGATCGCCGAACGACTCGGCAAACAAGCCGCGATGCTGGCCAGCAGCGGGACCCAAGCCAACCTGTGTGCGCTGCTCGCCCACTGTGGGCGCGGCGACGAGTACCTAGCCGGAGACATGGCCCACATTTACCGCTGGGAAGCTGGCGGTGGTGCAGTGTTTGGCAGCATCCAACCCCAACCGCTACCCATGCTCGCCGATGGGCTCGTGGATCCTGCCGCGATCGGCCCGGCCGTCAAACCTGACGATCCGCATTACGCCCGCAGTCGGCTGCTCTGCCTCGAAAACACGAAAGACGGCATGGTGCAGAGCATCGACCGCATGAACGAAGCGCTCGCGGTCGGGCGAGCTCATGGACTCGCCACCCACCTTGACGGCGCCCGCATGTGGAACGCCATCGTCGCGTTGGGGGTTCGTCCCGACGCGTTCTGCGCCGGGTTCGACACCGTATCGATGTGTCTTTCCAAAGGTCTCGGCGCGCCGATGGGGTCGTTGCTGGTCGGCCCTGCCGACCTGATTGCTGAGGCTCGTCGCTGGCGCAAGATGGCTGGCGGAGGGCTCCGTCAAGCCGGCATGATCGCCGCCGCCGGGATGTACGCCCTTGATCACCACGTCGAACGTCTCGCCGACGACCACGCCAACGCGCAGCAGCTGGCCGAAGGTCTGGCCCAACTCGACCGGGTCGAAATTCTGGCTCAGAACACCAACATGGTGTTCGTCAACATCGCCGACGCCCCCGCCGATCTTGACGACCGGCTCGAGCAGGCCGGGGTGCGCACCGGCTGGACGCACACCAACGGTGTCGCCAACACGCGACTGGTGACCCATCTCGGGGTCAGCGAAACCGACATTGCGACCGTGGTCGCCGCCGTAGCTCAGACCTGCGGGATCAAACCGGCAATCCGGTAGGCGCCTTCAAGGTCTTCGTGGTTGGTGTAGCAACCTCGGAACGAACGATCACCGGTGAATTCGGTTCGACCGTGGAAACAACGCCAGTTGTCAACCACCAACAATCGACCCGGCTGCCACGGAATCCGGATCGCCCGAGCCGGGTTACTGAACACCGCTCGGTACCCGGCGTATGCGTCCAGCACCGCATCGACCAGTTCCGCTTCGGGTAGCACTGCGGAACGGTCGTAGTTGTTGAACGAGACCTGTTCGAGCACACCGTCGGGACCAACCCGCAACGGGGGCCGCTCCGCCGCCAGATACACCCCCGGTTCGATGTAATGACCTCGCACGGCGTAGCGGGTGAGCAGATCCGCCCCGTCCGGGTCGAGTTGTTGGAAGTCTCGGGCCGCAGCGAACGCGTCGACGAGCACGCTGTCTCCACCTTCACCGGTTTTGATTTGCTGGGCGAACACGATCGTTCCAGGAGCGTCATGGCTGTACGTGCCGTCGGTGTGCACATCAAGAGCAACCGTCTCGTACGCCGAATCGAGATGCTCGCTTGCTCCGGACGTCATGTTCCAAACATCACCGAAAATCGAGCGACGGGGATACCCAATTCGCGCCACTAATCTCATGAGCGGTTCGTCGCCGAGTTCGGATCCATCAAAGGCAACCCAACCGAACCGGCGAAGATGATCAAGCGCCTCGACCCATGCGCCGTCGTCGTTGATGACCTCCGCGTCGAACCACCGCACCGGCGGAGGATCCGACCAGAGTTCCAGGCTCGGGTCGAGCGTGAACCCTTTCGTTTCGCGCACTGCCGGTCGGCGGGGGGCGCTCGCCACCCGAATCAGACGATCAAGGTGGTGACCGGTCGTCGCCCCGTCGCTCCAGTCCACCTGAAGCCAACCGTCGGCCACTGCCAACGATGCCGGTGTCACCTCGGGGTTGATCGCGAAGGTGTCGACCTTGCGCTGGCTGGTGTCCGGGTTGAGGCTTTCCGGGTCGTCACCGTGGTCCCGAAGCCACCGCCCGGGAACGGTAAGTCCACCTTCGAGAACCACCTCGTCGTTGCGTATGGAGACCTGCATCGCGCTCATGACGAAGTCTGCCCGGGTTCACGCAAAATCCGCGTCTTTCCGTACATGCTGCCAAACAACAACCGGCCGTCATCGTCGATGGTGACCCCCGCCCCCAACGTGTTGAACTTTGAGCCCCCGAGAACGTAATGAAACACCGAAGCTCCGGTGGTCCAGTCGAGGCCGTCGATGGTCCAGCGGCCATCACGGACCCCGCAGGTGTAGACCAGATCAGACTCGGCGGAGACGAACGGAACCGAGTTGGGTGACGACACCTCCGTGTTGACCCAGGCGTGCTCTAGTCGTCGAGCATCAGGGTTCCACTGGTATTTCTGCATCCCTCTCGGCGTGTATTCCGGTTTGTGGCCCAACATGAAACACAGCATCCGTGCGGCTTGAGCCGGGAAGCCATCGGGGATGGTGGCCGGTTCGTTATTGACGGTCATCGCCCCGTATCCGCAGACGGTGATCGACTGTTCGGTCTGGATCTGCGTCCGCCCAACATCACCCATATGGGCCGGGCCGATCCCCGCGATCCGACGGTGCGGTGCGTCGACGAGTTGCTCCCAGTCGCTAGGGATGTCGTCGCGCCAGACCAGCGTGATGTTGACCACCGAGTCGCCATCTCCGAACACCACAAAACGGTCTTCGTCGGGGCCGAACCCCATCAGCGACGGGGTGGTGCCGCTTCCGGTTCCACCACCGTTGCGGTACGGGATCGTCCACGCACCATCGGCGTCGTCGACACTGAGCCGGGTTCCGGTCCAGCGAACCTTGTGATGATGGTCGTTGCTGCTGAGGTAGATGCCTCCGTCGGTGTCAACACAGGCGCTGGTGCGCACCCACCCGTACCCGGTGTTTCCCCGTTCGGCCGCCATTTTCTGACAGTACGCCGCGGCCTGCTCGGCGCCGTGGGGGATCTGGATGGCGTGGTAGTCGCTGAAATCTCGGGCCAGCACCACCACCCATCCATGGTCGGTCGTCATCACGAGCCAACCATCGAAGGTCATGTTGATCCCAACGAACAGCCCCTCAATGTGGTCAGGCTTGTTCCAACGGCCACGTTCGATGATTGCCGAAGCCGGATCGTCAGGATCAACTTCGACGTAGGCCACCGCGTGGTCTTTGCGGCCCAGAAAGAACACATGGTCGCGGTCCAGCAAGCTGTACACCCCGTCGAGACCGGTCATGTACCGCATCGACAGGTCGATGGCGTGCTCGACAGCGGGCCAGCCATCGAGCTGGTCGAGTCCCGCCAGATTGGCGACCAGTTCCTCGCGCGAGGTGACCCCCACCGTGTCATCGATGACCAGTTCGGCCAGTGGTTCAAGCGTTTCGTAGTCGAGTTTCACGATGGTTTCCCGACCGTTGGACCAAACCACCCGACGCCCATCGGGGTAGCAACCCGACGTCACCCCGCCGAAATGACATGGTCCTAGCCAGGTGTATTGCACGTCGCTGTCGGTCAGTACCTCGGTCGGGCCTTCCGGGCCTCGCCACTTGACGTTGTCCTGCTGATCGCATCGACCGTGGGCCATGGCATACCCAGACGCTGCGAGAAACGGGTTCGCCGGTCCTGATTCCATCTACGGATGGTAGCTACCGCCGCCGCCCGAGGTTCGCCCAACCCGTAGCGATCGGCCCGGTGGGTCTAGGGTCAACGACTGAACGTACGTCTCCGAGGTGGACTCCGATGCTTGAACGGTTGACTGATCGCCTACTGGAAGCACCAATCGCCCCCAGCTTCAGTCGGCTCGGGGTGCAGGCCCGGGCCCGGGTGGAGAACTGGCGGTCGCTCGCCACCTACGACCTGAGTGGGCGAACGATCGCCTTGACCGGCGCGACCTCCGGACTGGGTTTAGCCGCCGCCCACCGACTCGCTGACCTCGGCGCAACCCTGATCGTGATCGGCCGCAACCCCGAACGTACCGCCACGACCTGCTCATCGCTTGCGAACCCCACCGGCGCTCAGCACACCTCGGCCATCGCCAACCTGTCCGACCTTGATTCGGTCCGTTCGCTGGCCGACACGATCATCGAACACCACCCGGGGCTCGACACGGTGATCCACAACGCCGGCGCGTTGCTGAACGAACGCCAAACCAACCAGGCCGGGATCGAAGTCACCGTCGCCGCTCAAGTCGTCGCACCGTTTCTGCTGACCGCTCGACTTCTGCCGACGTTGCAACAAAACCACCCGGCCCGGGTGCTCACCATGTCATCGGGAGGCATGTACACCTCCGGGTTGACCGTCAGCGGTTTGCAGATGGGCGACGACTACCGGGGCGCCGAACAGTACGCCCGAGCCAAACGAGCCCAAGTGACCTTGAACGAAGAATGGGCGCGGCGAGCCGAGGCCTCCGGTGTGGTTTTTCATTCACTGCATCCGGGGTGGGCTGACACCCCCGGGGTCGAAGACTCGCTGCCCCGCTTCTACCGCTACTGCAAACCGATCCTGCGCACCCCGACCCAAGGTTCTGACACGCTGGTGTGGTTGACCGCCGATGACACTGCGCTGGGACACAACGGGTTGTTCTGGCACGACCGTCACCCCCGCGCCATTCATCGTCTCCCGGCAACCCGACGCCGCGACACACCACAACGACGGCAAGAACTCTGGGACTGGTGCGTGGCTACCGCCGGCATCGACCCCTTCGATGGGGCCACCACCTGATCAGCTAGTCGATCAACGCCCGCAGTCTGCGCATCCGTGGCCGAACCACCGTTTCTAACAATTCGGCTCGTTGCGAGGCGGGGGCCAGCGCCGCTTCACCCCACAGGGCGCGACCCACCATGAACCCGGAACCGCCCGCCGAAACCGCAACTTCGACTTGCCGGGCGTAGGTCTCGAACGAGCCCCCACCCGAAAGCAGAACCCAAGGCATCGGGACCAGCTCGGAGATGGCGCGACACGCCGCATACCAGTGGTCGTCGTCTGGGTCGCCAGGGTCAACCGGGAACGGCAGCTTCAGCAGGTCAGGGCCCAGCTCAGCGAAGCGCACCGCGGTTTCGAGCACGATCCGCGGCCGCTGCGACGGATCATCGAGTCCGTAAAACAACGGTTCCAGCACCACCGGGATTCCGACCCGCTGGCATTCGGCGACGACTTGCCGACCTACCTCTTCTTGAGCGGCCGCTAACGGACGATCAGGGCGATACGGCAGCAGAAGTTTGGCGCACGACGCGCCACAGGCTTTGGCGGCTTCCACCGAGAAACCGTCCAACAACTCGGTCGGCCCTTTCTCCGGATCACCCAGATATCCCTGCGCTTCGAGTGCCGCGGTGAAACCCAAACCGGCTGGCAGCGCCCCCGCGTCGATGACCTGCGGGATCGAATATTCCGGTTCCAGCATGACCCCGGTTGCTTCCGGCGCAATCGCTCGCACCATCTCGATCTTCAGGTCGGTGATGGCTTGAGCGGTGAGACCGGCCGGGTCGTCGGGTTGCACAAAGGCCCGAAGCGAATCACGGTGATCGATGGCAAACACACCGAAGCGGCGTAGTTCGTTGGTTAAGGCGTCGAGGCTCATGGCCGTACCTTCGGCAGTTCCCAAGCAAACGCGTCCCAGTCGTCTTCGATCCAGGTGTAGTCCTGATGGAAACACGGCGGTGTCACCCGTTCACCATCCACCAGTTCGCCGGCAAGAAAGTTCAGAAAGAACATGTGGCTTCCTGGTGCTGCTGCCGTCGAGTGAAAGCCTTTCGTGACGAGGGCACAATCCCCGTCGCCTGCGGTAAGCACCTCGTCGAAATCTTCGTCGACCCGCCAGTTTCGGTGCATGGCGAACCCTTCGGCCGGATCGAGCCGGAAGTAATAGGTCTCCTCAAGGTACGGGGAGCCGTCGAAGCCGTCATGGCAATGCGGAGGCCAGCCCGACCACGAACCACGCGGCACGTAGACCTCGTAAAGGATCAGCCGTTCGGCGTCGATCGGTGGAGCCAAGATGTGGTTGACCTGCCGACGAGCTGCGCCTCCACCTCGCAGTTCGCTCTTCATGGACGCCGGCTCGATGAACCGAGCGGGATAGCGGCCTTCGGCCGGGGCACTGCCGATCGCGAATTCGAAACGGTCACCGGCGGTGACCTCGATGGTTGCCCCCGGCGGGGCGTACACCACCGTCGGCATCTCCTCAAAGACGTCGCTGCGGCTCACGGTCTGCTCAAGATCTCCGACCCGCACCGTCGCCGAGCCTCGCAGCGGAACCAGCGCCGTCTCCTGATCGTCAAGCCGATGCCGGTGATGTTCGCCAGAGCCAAGATCAACCACTGCGAAACTCAAGTACCGCCATCCGGCCGAATCTGGGGTGACCGCCATGCGCACGGTTTGGTTGGGATCAGCGCGGATCAGATGCGGGTTCATGCTGGCCCTCCGTCGATCTCGGAGATCGCCACGGGGCGACCTTCCAACATGCTTTTGCGGGCTGCGAGACCGATCACCAGCGGAGCCCGGCCATCGGCTCCGGTTACCGAAGTCGGCGTGCCGTGAGCAACCGAATCGATGAAGGCCCGCCACTGGGCCAGGTAGCTTTCGGTGTAGCGCTCGAGGAAGAAATGCTGCAACGGAGCGTGAGCGAACCCTTCCGCAGTGGCGACGCCACCCTGATGGTTCAAAACGTTGCCGCTGTTCGCCATCCCCGACGCCCCGAACGCCTCCACCCGCTGGTCGTATCCGTAGCGAGCTTGGCGACTGTTGTCGATGGTGGTGATCGCACCGTTGGTGTGGGTCAAAACCACCACCGCCGTGTCCACATCGCCGGCTTCACCGATCGCCGGATCAACTCGCACCGCGCCCAGAGCAAAAACCGACTCGACGTCGCTTCCGGTCACGTAACGGGCCATGTCGAAATCGTGGATGGTCATGTCGTTGAAGATTCCGCCCGACACTTTGATGTACGAAATCGGAGGTGGCGCCGGATCCCGGCTGGTGATGTTCACCAGGTGCACGTCGCCGATCTGCCCGGCCCGGACCGCATCGGCAACCGCCTTGTGGCTGGGATCGAAACGTCGGTTGAAGCCGATCTGCAACGGCACGTTCGCGGCGGCCACCGCGGCTAGTCCCCGGTCTACTTCGGCAAGGTCAAGCGAGATCGGCTTTTCGCAGAAGATCGCCAACCCGGCTTCAGCGGCGGCCACCATGCAGTCAACGTGGGTATCGGTCGAGGTGCAGATCGCTACCGCATCGGCGTCAAGGGCCAACGCCTCAGCCAACGAAGAAACCGCCGGAACCCCCAACGCCTCCGCTTGTGCAGTGACCGCCTCGGGCACCACATCGAAAATGCCGACCACTTCGGCACCGTCAATCCGGCGGTGAAGGTAATCGGCGTGCATCGAACCGATCCGACCTGCACCCAGCACAACCATACGAACAGTCACCATGGAGCTCCTTCGCTCGAACAGACCCGATGCTTCGCCGGAACCTGAATACCCACGACCAAACCGATCCGAACCGACCTAAGCATAGAGGTCGGGTTTCGGCCCGAGTTCGACACTCACCGGAACGTCGCAGTCGGCTGATTCGATAGCGGCCTCCACCACCATCTGCGCCGCGACCCCATCGAAAATCGTTGGCCCTCGCGGCACCCCGGCAACTACCGACCCGACAAAATCGACGAGTTCTCGACGGTAAGTGTCGATAAACGGAGCGAACCAGTCGTCGCCGATTTCACTTCCGATCCGCCCACCGGAACGGATCAACGCCCGCAACGGTTCGGCGCTGTTCACCTGCCCACCCTCGGCTGCGACCTCGACCGAAACTTCGTATCCGGCAGCCGCGTCATCGAACTCAAGTACCGCCACCGCCCCCGACGCCAACTTGGCGGTCACCACCAGGTGCACCACTCGCTCCCCTCGCCAGACCGGCGCGGTGTAGAGCGACACGATTTCTGAACCGGTCAACCAGCGGACGGTGTGTACGTCGTGGATCACCGACTGCACCAACTGGTCCCGAAGGCTGCGGGCGCTGAGGTTGGCGTTGCGATGCACCGAACGAATCCGACTCACCGCCCCAAGGCCGGCCAGCGCCTCGGCGACCTGCAGGTGACGTTCGTCGTAGACCCGCATAAAACCCAGCTGCACGAGTCGCCGACCGGTTGCGACTTCGGCGTCCATCAACGCCCGAGCGTCGTCTAGCTCGACCGTCAACGGCTTCTCACAGAGCACCGGGAGTTGGCGTTGTAGCGCCGCAGCCACATACCGGTGATGGAACGAGTCGGGGCAGGCCACGATCAGCGCGTCGCACTCGGCCAGCCCATCGAGGCCTTCAGCGATCCATCGGGTCGCGAGTTCACCAGCTAAAGCCTCGCCACGGGTCTGGTCCGGATCGGAAACCCAGCTGAGTTCCGCGTCGGGGAGTTCGGCCAGATGCCGGGCATGGCAGGCGCCCATCCCTCCAACCCCGACGACACCGACCTTGACGGTCATCGTCGAACCACCATCACGAGGCCGGCGGGGGTTCGCCGAGTTCCGGGCCGGGCCGCACACCAGGCCCAACCCCAAGAATCGTCTGATCCCAGTCAATGTTTTGTCCGGTCAGCATCCCGCTTTCGGGGCTGGCCAGATGCACGATGGTGCGAGCGATCTCGTGCGGTTTGATTAGTTTCCCCCACGGTTGCTGCGCTTCGGCCTGCTCAAGCCATCCGTCCGTTGCCCCTTCCCACTTGCGTTGAATGAGATCTTCGGCCGGAGTGTCCATCCATCCCGGGCTCAGCACGTTCACTCGGATGCGATGCCGCATCAAGGCGTACGCCATGTTGCGGGCCATAGCCAACAACCCCATTTTGGAAACGGCGTAGGGAAGAAGCGTTTCGCTGCCGCCATGGGCCGCGACCGAACCAATAAAGACAATCGACCCGTCGACCCCTTCGCGGACCATGATGCGGGCCACGCCTTGGGCTAACAGCGCTGGGGCTCGGGTGTTGAGCGCCAACATTTCGTCCCAGTCGGTTTCGGTCGCCGTCCACACCGACGCCCGGTCGGTTTTGGCGGCACAGTTCACGAAGGCATGGCAGATCCCGAAGTGTTCATCAACCGCCGCTACCGCAGTACGGCACCCGTCGGCGGTGTACAGATCGGCGGCTACGAACACTGCCCGACATTGGCTGTCGCTGAGCGTCGCTGCCGCCGCTTCGCCTTTGTCACGGTCTCGTCCGACCAGCACCAACCCGACCGCGCCGCGTCGACGCAACAGATCGGCGACCGCAAACCCCAAGCCTTGGGTGCCTCCGGTGATGAGTGCGACTCGACCCGCGAAATCTTGTGGCTCCATCACCAGCCTGCTCGTTGTTCGCTTTTGCCGTTTTCAAGTTCGGCTCGGGCTGCTTGCACCGCTTCGCTGCTCGAAACTTCGGGGACCCCAACCTCCCACCAGGAACCACCTTCGGTCCAAGCATTCTGATGGGTTTGCATGGCGATCACTGTGGTGCGGTCGGCCTGCTTGGCCCGCAACCACGCGGCTTCCAACTCGGCGATGGTCGATACGGTCTCGGTCCGGCAACCCATCGCCGCGGCGTGGGCTGCGAAATCGACCCGAACCTCCTCCACGATCCGCGAATCTGCGATCAGGTTGTTGAACGGTACGCCTCCCTGGTTCACCTGAAGGCGGTTGATCACCGCGTACCCTCCGTTGTCGCAGACGATCACGGTCATCTTGTGACCCGACAACACCGAGCTGTAAAGATCGCTGTTGAGCATCAGGTACGAACCGTCGCCGACGAAAACGGTGACGTCCTTGTCGGGTAGCGCCATCGCTGCGCCCCAACCGCCGGAGATTTCGTAACCCATGCAGGAGAACCCGTACTCGCAGTCGAAGCTGTTGAGCGCTTTCTGACGCCAGCCGTTGTTGACCTCACCCGGAAACCCACCGGCGGCGGCCAACGCATAATCCTGTTCGTCAGCCAACCGGTCGATCGCCCCGACCACCTGGGCATAGGTCGGCAATTCGTTGGGGCTGCTGTCGGGCGCCGCGATCTTGTCGATGTAGGCGTGGTACTGGGCCGTTTCGGCCGCTGCCGTGTCCGACCACGAATCCGAAGCGCGGTACTCACCGAGCCGTCCAGAAAGTTCACGCAGGGTTTCGCGTGCATCGCCAACCACCGGAAGCGCCAGGTGTTTGGTGGCATCGAACCGCGCCACGTTGATCCCCACGATCCGCACCGATTCGTTGCGAAACACCGTCCAGGATCCGGTGGTGAAATCTTCAAGCCGGGTGCCGACCGCCAGCACCACATCGGCTTCGCCAGCGAGCGCGTTGGCCGCGGTGCACCCGGTCACCCCGATCGGGCCGCTGTACAGCGGGTGCGACGCCAACATGGACGCTTTCCCGGCCACCGTCTCCACCACGGGAATGTTGTGCCGCTCAGCAAACTCAACCAGCTCGCGTTCGGCGAGCGAATAATGCACACCGCCACCGGCGATAATCAACGGTTTCGCGGCGGCTGCCACGGCCGCAGCCGCAGCTCCGAGCTGGCCGTGATCAGCCCGAGGCCGAGCGATCTCGTGCACGGTGGTTTCGAAAAAGCGAGTGGGGAAGTCGTAGGCCTCGGCTCCAACATCCTGCGGGAGTCCGATGAACGCCGGTCCACACGTCGCCGGGTCCAGCATGGTCTGGACCGCGTGCGGCAACGACGAAAGCACCTGTTCGGGTTTCATCAGACGATCCCAGTAGCGGCTGACCGCCCGAAAAGCGTCGTTGACCGTGGTTGACGGTTCACCGAAGTGTTCGACCTGTTGCAGCACCGGGTCGGGAAGTCGGCTGGCGAACGTGTCACCGGCGATCAACAGCAACGGCAAACGGTTGGAGTGCGCCACCCCGGCCGCAGTGATCATGTTGGTAGCCCCGGGCCCAACCGACGAAGTAGCCACCATGATCTGCTGGCGCCGTTTGGCTTTGGCGAAAGCGGTCGCCGCCAAGGCCATCCCCTGCTCGTTTTGGCCCCGCCAGGTGGGGAGTTGCTCACGGTGCTGTTCAAGCGCATGGCCCAAACAGGTCACGTTTCCGTGCCCAAAAATCGCGAACACCCCCGGAAACAACGGGACCTGCTCACCGTCGATCAGGGTTCGCTGCGCGATCAAATACCGGACGATTGCTTCCGATGTGGTCAGCCGAATGGTTTCCATAGGTCGCTCCGTTCAGTCGTTGTCGGCACTCAGCCGCTCAACGGTCTCCCACTTTTCGCTCTCCCACGACCGCAGCAACGCAGCCTGCACACTGACGTAGTCGATGGCTTCGGCAAAACCCGGGTTGTGCTGGCGGCCCGCCACAACCGACGACAAAAACTCGAAGTCTTCGATCACTTTCAGGTCTTCGTAGCCGATCGGGTTGGCGTCGCCGGGTACGAAATGACCGTGGTACGGGTAGCGGTCACCGCCGTACACCGTGGTGTACCCCCGGGCCTGATCCTTGGTGAGGAACAGTTGCAGTTCGTTCATCTTCTCGAGGTTCCACGACAGCGAACCTTTCGTGCCGTACACCTCGAAGGCGCATTGGCTTTCGGGCCCGACGATCGACCGGCTCGACTCGAACACACCGCGAGCGCCGTTGTTGAAAACCACCATGGCCCCGAAGTAGTCCTCGTTTTCGACCGGCCCGGTCGGGTCACCTGGCGTGCCCCGGTCGTAGTGAGTTCCACCCGGTTTGGGCAGGGGGCGTTCGGGAATGAAGATGTGCCCGGTGCCGACCACCTTGTCGATCCCACCGATCAGCATGTGAGCGAGGTCAACCGAGTGGCTGAGGATGTCGCTCGACACGCCATGACCGGCCTGGTCAAGCATGAACCGCCACGACAACAACCCCATCGGATCCGAGCCGTACATTGAGAAGAACCGGCCACGGTAGTTGGTGATCTCACCCAGTTCCCCCGAATCGATGAGCTGCTTGGCGTACTGAACCAGCGGGGCCCAGCGGTAGTTGTAACCAACCCCGGTGATGACCCTGGCGGCTCGGGTAGCTGCTTCGATCCGCACGGTCTGGGCCGGGGTTCCTCCCACCGGCTTCTCGCAGAACACATGCTTGCCTGCTTCAGCCGCAGCAATAGCGATCGGTTCGTGAAGCATGTTTGGGGCACAGACGCTGACCACATCGATGTCGTCGGCAGCGATCAGTTCACGCCAGTCGGTGGTCCCTCGTTCGAAACCGAAGTCACTCACCGCTTGATCGACCCGAGCCGGCATGTTGTCGCTGATCATCGCCAAAACCGGTTCGAACTCGCGATCAGGGAACAACGTCGGAATGCGAAGGTACGAACGCGAATGGGCTTGACCCATCCAGCCGAAGCCGACCACACCGATCCGAATCTTGGTTTTCTTGCTCATAGATCGGCCTCCAGCCGTTCGTACACTTCAGGATTGACTACGTTGACTGGCCGTTGGCCGGCTAACACCATTCGTGCGTTCTCAATCGCCCCCGAATACATCCGCACCCGGCCCTTGTCGGTAGCCGAAGCAATGTGGGGGGTTACGACCACGTTGTCGCGGTGCAAAAGGGTGTGGTCAGGGTCGAGCGGTTCGGGATCGGTCACATCAAGACCAGCGGCATAGACCTTGCCCGAGTCGAGTGCCGCGATCAGCGCATCGGTATCGATGATCCCACCACGTGCCGCGTTGATAATGATCACCCCGTCCAGCATCGACGCGAAGGTGTCGGCGTTGAGCAGGTTGCGGGTCTCGTCGGTCAACGGCGTATGCAGCGTGATCACCCGGCTCTCGGCCAGGATCCGGTCGAAGCCGACCTGTTCGTGGCCACTGACCTCGACGTAAGGGTCACACACCAACACTCGCATTCCCAACCCGGCACAGGCGGTCGCTACTCGGCTGCCAATCCGACCATGGCCAACCACGCCGATCGTTGCTCCCGCCAGTTCGATTGCTTCGTTGGCGGCATAGAAATCGGCACGACCAGCCCGTAGACGGGCGACGTTGTTGGCGGTGAACTTGGAGGCCGCCATGAGCAAACTGATGGCGTGTTCGGCGGTGGAAATCGTCGGTGCGTCTGGCGTGTTGCAGACAACGACGCCTCGTTCGGTGGCTCCGGCGAGATCAACCGTGTCGTAACCGATCCCGGATCGGGAGATGACTTCGAGGCGTTCGGCCGCCGCGAACCGTTCGGCAGGCCAAAGTGACGCGCCGGCGATAGCGGCCCGACAAGACGGCAGCTCTTCGGGGTCTGGTCCGACCACTTCCCATTCCGGTCCGAAAAGTTGATCAAACCCAGGGGGTAACGGACGGTCGATGTAGATCCGTTCAGGCATAGGTTTTCCCTTCCGAGGTCACCATTGGGCAGCGCGGATCAAGCGGCATGTTCTCCCACTCGTCACGCACCCAGTGATGGGCTGGATCGTCGCAAAAAGCCATAGAACGTTCGCCACCGGGACCGGCCAGCACGTTCAGGTAGTACATGTCGTAGCCGGGGGCGGCGATGCACGGCCCGTGATAGCCGCGTGGGATCACGAAAACGTCACCATCACCGACCGCGACGTTTTCGTCGATCACGCCGTCACCGGTGTAGGTGCGATGCATCCCGAAACCCGCGGCGGTGTACTCCGCGGTGCCAGCTTTGCCGATCCGGAAGTAGTAGATCTCCTCGTTGTTGACCTCGCACTCCGGGCTGTCGTCGTGTTTGTGCGGTGGATACGACGACCAGTTCCCGTCCGGGGTATACACCTCGACACACATGATTCTTTCGGCGTGGTCCCAGCGTTGCGGACTGGCGAAGTTGGAGATCTGACGGGTGGCTTGGCCAGCGCCTCGCACTTCGATCCCGATCCCGGTCGTTGGCCCGTAACGAGCGGGGAGCGCGGTGTCGCAGCGGGAACTCGCGATCGCCACCTCTCCCCCGTTGGCTGCACACAGCGTGAACGTGCTGTCGCGGCCCACATAGGCAAAGTCACTGACCCGGGCGAACACGCTGGTTCGTCCCTCAAGAAGGAACGTCTCGGCGCCGACCTCGACTTCAACGTTTTCTGCCGACAACGGGAGCACGATCACTTCCCGGTCTTCGGTCAGAAGCCTGCGGGTTTCGCCGGGGGCCAGCGCCACAACCTGTAGGCCCGAATAGGTCCAACCCACCCGGTTGGCGGTCAGCAGCACCGGATCGTCGCCGTCGGTCAGCGTTCCGTGGGGATGATGCAGGCTCATCGAGGGTCCCGCTCGGCCAGAAACGCGTCAACTTCTGCCCCGGTTGGCATGTCATCGGCGCACATCATGCGTCCGGCGACGATCGCCCCGGCCGCGTTGCCGTAGCGGACCGTTTCGGACAGGTCCCATCCTTGGATCAACCCGTGACAGAACGCGCCACCGAACGCGTCGCCGGCCCCTAAACCGCACACCACCGGCACCGGATACGGCGCCAGGCGTTCTCGTCGGTCGGGGGTCGCCACCATCACCCCTTCACCGCCGAGTTTGACAACCGCGGCGGTCAACCCTCGTTCGAGCAGACGGTCCGCGGCTAGGTCCGGTTCGGCGGTACCAACCGCCACCTCACACTCTTTGCGATTCCCGATGGCGATCGTGACATGGTCAAGCATCGGGGCGATTCGTTCGTGGGCCTGAGCTTCCGATTCCCAAAACATTGGACGCCAGTCAAGGTCGAGCACGGTGTGGGTTCGGCGGTCCCGAAGTTCCAGCAGCGCAGTGAGCGTTTCTCGACTGCGATCGAAAGCAAAACGGCTGGCCGGCACCCAGAAAATCGAGGCGTCAACCACCGCCTCGTCGAGTTCGGGGCTTGATTCGACCTCCATGTCGGGGGCGGCTGGTTCCCGATAAAAGATGATGTTCGGGTCTTCCGGCGGGTCCAATTCGGCAAAGGCCAGCGGGGTTTTCAGCGTCGGATGCACCCCAACGAACCGGGGATCAACCCCGAAGGTGTGCTCTAGGGCGTGACGCACGTAGCGCCCAAACTGGTCGTCGCCGACCCGGGTGGCGAGCGCTGCCCGATGGCCGTAGCGGGCGGTTGCGACGGCAACGTTGGTGGCCGTACCCCCAATCGACTTGCGAAAGGTGGTGACGTCGTTGATCGAACCGGTCTGTTCGGCGTAGAGGTCAACGCTGACCCTACCGATCGAGAGCAGGTCAAATGCGGTCATCGGCGGCTCACCGTTGCCGGAGCAAAACAGCCGAGACGATCCTGTCGCCCCACCCTGATCACCCTTGGGAAAGTTCGTGCTGGAGCGCCTCGAGTTCGGCTCCGCCGGCCATCAAGGATGTCAACTCGGACTGGCTGATCTCGTCCTTGGCGAAGTTGCCCATCGACCGACCGCGATTGAGGATCAAGAAACGGTCACCGACTGGGAAGGCATGGTTCGGGTTGTGGGTGATGAAGATCACGCCGAGACCTCGGCGGGCCGCCTCAAGGATGTAGCGGAGCACCACCCCAGACTGCTTGACCCCTAGCGCCGACGTCGGTTCGTCAAGGATCAACACCTTGGCTCCGAAGTAGACCGCTCGGGCGATCGCCACCGATTGCCGTTCACCACCGGACAAGGTGCCTACCGGCTGTTCGGTGTCACGGATATCGATGCCCATCTTGGCCATCTCTTCTTTGGCGGTCTGCTTGGCGAACGACTTGTCGATCCACTCCACCGGCCAACGGCCTTTGGTGGGTTCCGACCCGAGGAAGAAGTTTCGCCAAACCGACATCAGCGGAACCATGGCCAGATCCTGATACACCGCGGCGATCCCTGAGGACAGGGCTTCACGAGGAGAGTTGAAACTGACCGGGTTGCCTTCGAGTCGAAACTCACCCTGGTCGTGCTTGTGCACACCGGCCAGAATCTTGATGAACGTCGACTTGCCGGCGCCGTTGTCTCCCAGCACACAGGTCACCTGTCCAGCATGGACTTCGGTCGTCACCCCCTGAAGGGCGATGATGTTGCCGTAGTACTTCCCGATGTTGTCGAGTTCGAGGAGTGGGGTGTCGCTCATCGTGCTGCCTCTGCTTTCCCACGGATGTAGTTGTTGCCGATCGCCGCCAGCAACAGGATCGTCCCAATGAACAGGAATCGCCAGTCACTGTTCCAGCGAGCAGAAGGAATGCCCTGCACCGACATCGCCATAATGAACGCACCGATGGCCGCACCGAGCGTCGACCCGTACCCTCCGGTCAGAGCCGTGCCACCGACCACCGCCGCGATGATGTACTCGAACTCTTCACCGTCACCGGTTGAGGCCTGAATGGTGTTGAGGCGGAAGGCCAGCAGAACGCCAACCAGCCAGGCCGCAAACGACACCAGCATGAACAACTGGACTTTCGTCCGGTTCGCGGGAACACCGACCTGACGAGACGCCTGCTTATTGCCACCAACGGCGTAGGTCCAGCTACCGAACCGGGTCCGGGTGAGCACCCAAGTACAGACTGCGGTGAACCCGGCAAACCAGAGGATGCGGACGCTGTAACCGGTTTTGGTAATGCCAGCGTCGAGTTCGCTTTGGGTGACGTAAAGCAGGCGGGCCCCGAGCCCTACCAAAGCCAGCACGAACCCGGAACCGACCAGCGCCAACCCGGTGCGTTCGTGACCGGTGCTGGACCGTCGTTCGAACAGCATCGAAGCGATGGCCCAGACCAGCATGATCGCGGCCGCCATCAACATGAACGAGAACGCTTGGGTCCGGAACTTCGGTGTTTGCGACTCGGCCCGCACGAAGAACGCTGTACCCGCAACCGACAACGCGGTCACCGCGAGCAGCAGGCCCCCGCCCGCGATCGAGCTACGACGGGCTCGGTTCACCCCGATCAGGAACAGCACGAGCGCCGCCCCAGCCAGGCTGACGAACAGGATGGCTCGGCCGCCTTGAACGGTCACCAGACCCAACCAGGAAATGTTTTCCGAGTTCTGCGAGTCGATCATCGCAGCGGCAATGATCGAACCGGCCAACGCCACAACACCCAGTCCGAAGCTGGTCACCGCTCCGGTTGGGAGAGCGAGAGAACGGTCCGACAATGGGTGGTACCGGGCCGCCGACAAACCGATCAGACCGACGGTCATCCCGGCCAGAATGAGCAACGAACCAGTCCAGTTCCCTGACACCGAATCGGTGCTGTGCAGGGTGTTGATCCCGAACAGCACGCTCACCAGCCCGAGTCCGGCTCCCGCGTAACCCGCGGGGATACCGCGTTCGGCCCGGCGGTGATGGAGTTCAAACACGCCGATGATGACCAACGCCAAACCGAGGAACGTTCCGAGAAGATAAATGTTGTCTCGCGCTTCCCAGATATGACTGCGGCGATCCCACTCGGCGGCAAACAACGTGTTGAGGAAACCGTACCCCTTGTCGCTGGCTCCGGTCGTTTCGGCATAGTCGGCAAGATCATCAAGCGTTCCGACCTGAATCTGCTCAACGATCAGCTTTGAGAAACCGAGCTTGGCCCCTTTGAGCACGAAGAAGGATCCGAGGGTGACAATGAAGCTGGGCAGCGAGGTGCGGTTCACCATGGTTCCGTTGAACCAGCCGAGCGCCAAGGCGATCGCCAACGACAGCGGGAGCGCCACCCAAAGACTGAAGCCAGCTCCGGCCATCTCGCCGCTCACGTCGCGAACCAGCAAGATAGTGACAATGCCCAACGCTCCGGTGGCGGCACCGGAGGAAAGGTCGAACTCGCCACCGATCATCAGCATGGCGACCGCCACCGCCATGATCCCCAGTGGTGATGCGGCCACGTCAAGAATGGATGCCGCCCCGCTAGCTCGACCGAACGGTTCGGCGACCGCCCAGAAAAACACCCAGACCCCCACGGCAGCAATCACCGCGCCAATCTCGGGTCGGACAAGGACCCGCTGGAAGATGCCCCGGTAGGCGAGGCGTTCGTCGTGCGTCTCTTCGGATCCGTTGGACCCGGTCGAGGCTTCCGCTGCTGTGGTCATGATCCCCCCGAATGCGACCTGGCAATTCTGTCACTCTTCGCACCCCAGGTCACGGTGTGAAGAGTGTGGGGTGGGCCGGCAGGCGACCCACCCCACTACTCAGCTGAACCACCCGAAGGCGGTTCGTCACTGAAGGATCAGCGAGTGCCGGCCTCTGAGAGGGCAAGCACGCCAGCTGCGTTCTCCGGGGTCACGAAGCCCGGGCCGGTGAGGACGGGAAGACCGCCGCCAGCCTGGTTGAGGTTCGTGGCCTCGAGGAACATGAGGACAACCGGGAGGTAGCCCTGCAGGTACTGCTGCTGGTCAACGGTGAACGCGATGTCACCGGCTTCAATGGCGCCCAGAAGTTCTGGGGTCATGTCGAAGCCACCGATAACCAGATCGATTCCGAGGTCCTGAGCGGCCTGGAGACCCGACATGGCGATGACCGGGCCAACGCCCAAGAAGCCATCAATGTCCGGGTTGGCTTCAAGGACAGCCTTGATGCCGTTGATCTGCTCGGTCTGGTCAGCGTCGAGACCGACGAATTCGTCGATGACTTCACCGTCGAAGGTCTCCTTGAGGCCACTACAGCGCTCTTCGAGACCGACGTTCGACTGCTCCTGACGACCACAAAGCACCTTGGTGGCGCCCAGTTCGTTGAAGCGGAGGCCCGCACCACGACCGGCGACGTCTTCCGACTGGCCGATGTGGGTGGTGGCGCCGATCGCCTGGTAGTCGTTGGCACCCGAGTTCAGGGTGTAGACGGGGATGCCTTCAGCAACAGCTTGCTGAAGGGGACCGACCAACTGGTCAGGTGAAGGCAACGAGGCGGCAATGCCGTCCGAGCCTTCGCCGATCGCGGTTTCAATGTCGGTCACCATCTGGCCCGGATCGTTGTTGCCCGGCATCCACACGAGGGTCACGCCGAGGGCATCGGCCGCAGCCTCAGCACCACGCTTCACAACGGACCAGAACGGACCGTCATCAGAGTGCGTGATCATGTGGAAGGTCAGGTCGCCTCCCTGGGTCTGATCAACGGCTTCGCCGTTGTCGCCGGCATCGCCGGATTCGTCAGCAGCTTCGCCACTGTCATTGGTATCGTCGCCACAAGCTGCGGCGAAAAGCACGATGGCCAGCAAGGCTGCCAGCCAACGGAATCGCTTGGTCATATAAATCCCCCTCCTCAGGGTCTTGGTTGGTCCATGCCCAACAAGTGCATTCATGATGCCTCCAAAGGGAGCAAAAACGCCTCGCTGCGTGCACGGAGATATTCGATGCTCTTTCGGACATCGAGTTTGGGACCCTCACCCGGCGCAGGTTCGCCGTCGGTGATTGCCGCGTCTTGTTCCAGAACATACCATCCGCCATACCCGGAACGTTCAAGGGCTTCGACGACATCGGCGACCGGAACGTCGCCGTCGCCCATCGGACAAAACATCCCGTTCTGGACGCCTTGCATGATGGTTTGCTGGCCCGCAAAGACCGGTGCTGCCTTGTCGAGGTGGACGTCTTTGAGATGCACGTGGCGGATACGTTGACCAGCTCGGGCCATGAACGCAAACGGGTCGTACCCACCGATGAGAAGATGACCCATGTCGAAGGTCCAGCCGACATCGGTCCGGTCGAGCACGGCATTGACGTCCTCAACTCTTTCGATCATGGTTCCCAGATGCGGGTGGATGGCCTGAGCCATGCCGTATTCACCAACCACCTGCTCGACCTCTTCGAGAAGGGCCACCGCGCTATCCCAGCCCGCCCCGTCGAGTTCGAACCGGGGAGCCCAGTCTTCGCTAGCCACCATTGCGGTGATGAATTCGGTCGCACCCGCTTCACCCATCAACTGGGCGGCTCGATGAGCTGTCGCCAACGTCTGCTCCCGCTGGGCTGGGTCGTGAAGTACCAGCGGGACAAAACCACCGATCATGGCGAGATCGTGATCGGCGCAAACCTGGCGAAGTTGTTCGGGTTCTTGAGGGAGGTATCCATCGGAACCCAACTCGGTCGCGACAAGCCCCAACTCACGCATTTCTGACAGCACTCTCTCGACGGGGAGTTCCAGTCCCCATCCGGGCACTTCGCAGACTCCCCAGCTGATGGGGGCGCCAGCGATTCGGTCCATGAAGCTCACACGTCTCCTCGAGGTCCCTACGACAGAACGGACCGCCATGGCAGCGGTCCGAAATTGCTTTGGAGCGCTCTAATCGTTATTCTCCGAATGGCAGACTGTCAAGTCTCCAACCCGAATTCTCTGCTGCTCCGATCTGTTCTCACGCTTGCGAAAACCGGTCGGGGGGCCTGCCACGAGGGACCGGCAACCTGTGAATCGCCCAACTATGGAAACTGTTGCCGAACGGGCCGGGGTTTCGAGGGCATTGGTGAGCCTGGTGATGAACGACTCACCGAAGGTTTCTGACGAACGACGAGCAGCAGTGCTCCGGGCGGCCAAAGACCTCGGCTACCGCCGAAACCTTCATGCCAGGAACTTGGCCCAGCAGCGAACCCAGACGTTCGGGATCCTCATCAACGACATTCACAACCCGTTCTTTGCCGAGGTGGTAGCCGGGGTGGAGAAGGCTGCCGCCGATCATGACTACGACGTCATCATCCTCAACGGTGGACGTGACCCGGAACGAGAACGGCGGGCGATCGAGACCTATTTACAATTTCGGGTTGAGGCTCTGGTGCTGATCGGCCCTCGATTGAGTGACGCCGAATTGCGTCATGCTGCCCGCGACGTTCCAACCGTGGTGGTCGCGGCTGGTGGCAACTTTCCTTCAACCGACACCATCACCACCGACGACATCGCAGGTACTCGCCTCGCGGTGGAGCATCTCGTCGGACTCGGCCACCGCGACATCGTGCACCTCGACGGAGGCAACAACATCTCGGCCGATGTCCGCCGCCAAGGGTTTGTTGAAGCCATGAACCGCTGCGGACTCGATGGCCGCATCATCACCGGTGGCGACAGCGGTGAACAAGCCGCTCCGGCTATCAAAGAACTGCTGGCCAGCAAACCCCGCCCCACCGCGATCCTCGCCTTCAATGACTTGCTGGCCGCTGGGGTGCTCAGCGCCTTGAGTGACACCGGGGTTGACGTACCAGGCGATATTTCAGTGGTCAGCATCGACAACACATTCATCGCGGCGCTCGGCCACCTCTCGCTCACCGCGGTCAACCAACCGCGTTGGGAGATGGGAGCGATGGCCGTTGCTACGGTGCTCGACCGGATTGGTGACCAAACGTCAACCGACGAGGAGCCGGGCGGCACCCCACCGGTGGCCTCGGCCACCCATCAAAGCCTCGCCCCCAACTTGGTGGTCCGCAAGAGCAGCGCCCCACCTCGAACCGGTGCACAATGATCGGACACCGTCCGCTACCCACCACCCCGTGAGGAACCTGATGCTTGACGTTGACCTTGACCATCTCGATGAGCAGCTCCCGGATCTGCTCAACGAACTGCTGACCGGCAGCGGTGCGATCCGTATCCGACAGGCGTTCAGCGGTGAGGACATCGCCGAAGCCCGCCGCCTGATCCACCATTTCTCGGACGTCGAAGGCGACAAGGAAACGCACTTTCAAGGAGCCAACGTCGAACGCCTCCATCTGCAACGACGGGTCTGGAACTTGCTCAACAAAGGCGAAGTCTTTGAGCGCATGGTGCAGCACCCGGCCGTGGTGCGCATCGTTGGCCGGTTCCTCGGCAACGCCTTCATCATGGGCTCGGTGGCGGCCAACCGGTTGCTGCCCGGCGGCCCCGGCCAGGAACCCCACATCGACTACCCCTACTGGGACATGTACAAACGCGACGAGTTCCCGTTCCAGATGAACTCTTCGTTCCCGTTGAACGCGCAGGCCACGATCCTGCTGGATCCGTTCACCGCCGAATCCGGAGCCACCGCTTTTCTCCCCGGCAGCCAACGAGTGTTGTCGTACCCCGGCGAGGACGACCGAGATCGGTTCCACCGTGAGGCGCAACGCATGATCGGCGACCCCGGCGACTGTGTGATCTTCAACGGGATGTGCTGGCACTGCGCGATGCCGAACACCAGCGACACCATCGATCGCACCGGGGTGCTGATCGAATACCTGCCGAAGTTCATCGCTCCCCTCGAAGATCTCCGGCGTGGGGTTCGTCGCGATGTGGTCGACCGCGCCACTCCCCTGCTGCGCCAGCTCATGGGACTCGACTACCCCTATCCCGAAATCCTCGACGACAACCAGGGTGGGGTCACGATCGGCCGCGACACCGACGCAGCCAGCCATTCGGCGCTGGATCCCTCGTGACTTTGCGAGTCGGGATCGTCGGGACCTCCTGGTGGCCCGATGCCATGTACCTTCCCGCCCTGCAAGGCCTCGACGACGTTGACGTGTCGGCGGTGCTGGGTCGCGATGCGCAACGTACCGAAGCGTTCGCCCAACGTTGGGACATTTCGGCGTTCCACACCCAACCCGAAGCGTTCTTCGACCACCAACTCGACGCGGTAATCATCGCCTCAGCCAATGACTCCCATCATCGCCTCACGCTTGACGCCCTCGACGCCGGGCTCCACGTGCTCTGCGAGAAACCGCTAGGGCTTTCAGTCGCCGAAGCCACCGAGATGACGGTGGCGGCCGAAGCGGCCGGAGTGGTGACCCTCGTTCCGTTCACCTACCGCTACATGCCGGTCAACCGTTGGGTGAAACAACTCCTTGACGACGGCTACCTCGGTACCCCGTACCACCTCGGGCTGCGCTACTTCACCGGTTTTGCCCGCGACGGCGAATACGCCTGGCGTTTTGATCGTTCCGAAGCCGGAAGCGGAGTTATCGGCGACATTGGGAGCCACTGGCTGTACCTCGCCCGATGGATGTTCGGTGAGGTGCAGGCCGTGAATTGCCGTTCAACCAGCTTCATTGCTCGCGACGAACGACCCGACCAACGGCCCTACGAACGGGGGGAAGATTCGGCGGTGATGACGCTGGAGTTCGTTTCGGGCGCGTACGCCACACTTCAGGTCAGCGCCGTGTGCTGGGAAGGAACGGCGTTTGGCCAGACCCACGAACTTGACGCTCACGGTTCGGACGGCACCATCTACGCCACCTGCGATTGGGAGAATCGCCAGCAGGTGCGAGGGGTGCGGGCCGGAGAACCGGGCCCGGCCCGTGACCTTCCCATCCCGGACCGCATCTGGGGGGCCGCACGGCGCGACACCGTCCACAACACCTACCGGGACGTTTTCCGTCAGTCCGGTGCCATGATCGGCGATTTCGTCAACGCCATCCGCACCGGCGAACCAACCGGCCCCGACTTTCGCGACGGTCTCAGGATCCAGCAGCTCTGCGAAGCCGCCCTGAACAGCGCCGCCGCTGGTGGTGCCCGGATCGTGGTCTGATCGCCGTGCAACCCGGCCCCGCCGCCACCGGTTCTCGCTGCTGGTTGGTTGGGTTTCTCGGAGTGCTGGCCGCGCTGGTGGTTAGCGGTTGCGCCGCTGACGATCCGCGATCAACCACCATCGGGGCCACCGTCGGGATCGAAGCCAACGGTTGCTCCATGGTTTCCGAATACGGCACCGGCGTAGCGGTGAACTACCGCGGCGAAACGTTTGTGGTGACCAGCGCCCACACCGTTGCCGGGGCTCGAACCATCACCGTCCACGACGCCGACCAGACCCATCCGGTCACGGTGGTCGCCTTCGACCCGGATCGCGACATCGCGGTGCTCGAAACCACCGGCGTGTTCGAACCGAGCGGGCTTGCGCTGGCCGACCCGCAAACCGGAAGCCGGGCGACGGTCCTCGTCTGGGACCCCCATCAGGGCATCACCCACCTCCCCACCCGCATCAGCCGTCTCCTGCGGGTCACCATCGAAGACATCTATGTCGAAGATCGGGTTACCCGTCGGGCGTTCGAGTTTGATGGGGTGATCAAACCAGGTGACTCCGGGGCCCCTGTCGTTGACCCCGAGGGGCGCATCCTCGGGATCGTCTACGCCCGGTCACGAAGCCGCTCCGTGGGCTTTGCCATCTCCGCCCCGGAACTCGGTGACCTGCTTGACACGGTTCCGTCCGATCCGGCCCTCCGAGAACCCGCATCGGTCGGTCGCTGCCTCTAGTCTCTGTCCCCATGATCCTTGGATTCGATGTCGGTGGAACCAACGCCCGCGCGCTACTCGTCGACCCAGCCACCGGTGAGATCGTTGACCGCGACCGCGAATCAAGTGCGGGCACCGGACCGGTACTGCTCGAAACGCTGGTGCGGATGATCGACCGGATGACCCGGCACAACCAGTGCGAGATCAAATCCATCGGTTTGGGGGTGGCGGGCCTCGCCCACCGGTCGGGAGTCATCTACTACTCCCCTAACCTTCCTGACCTTGTCGAGTACCCGCTGGGGACTGAACTCGCCGACCGGGTCGGCCTACCCGTCACGGTCATGAATGACGCCACCGCTGGCACGTGGGCCGAGGCCAAACTCGGCGCCGGTCGGGGCAGCGACGATTTCATGCTGATCACCCTCGGTACCGGCATTGGAAGCGGGTTCGTCTGTGGTGGTCAGCTCATCAACGGACACAACGGGTTCGCTGGCGAGTCTGGCCACATGGTGGTGGACGCCAACGGGCCCACCCACCACACCGGGCAACGAGGGCCGTGGGAGTACTACGCCTCAGGAACGGCGCTTGGTGGACTCGGAAAGTCCCAAGCCACGATCGGCCTGTTTCCCTCCGCGTTGACGCTGGCTGGTTCTGTGGCTGCCATCACCGGTTTCACGGTGGCTGAAGCGCTCAAACTTGGCGACAAAGAAGCCGAACGCATTTTCGATGGTTTCTGCCGTCAGGTGGCAACCGGTTTGGCCAACCTAGTGATGATCTTCGATCCGGAACGGATCGTGCTCGGTGGTGGACTAACCGACATCGGTGCTCCGTTACGAGACGGGACGCAGCAGTGGCTGAACCGGCTGGTGCTCGGTGGCGAGCACCGCCCCACCGTTGAAGTGGTCATGGCCCAACTCGGCGACGACGCTGGCGCGTTGGGAGCGGCCCTCTGGTCGATCGAGACAGCCGACTGATCCGCTACCTGACGTGAAACGGGCGCAACGGAGGTGACCAGGTAACCTTCACGGTTATGCCCGAGTATCGAAGTCGCACCACCACCCAAGGTCGCAACATGGCCGGCGCCCGCGCCCTTTGGCGAGCGACCGGTATGACCGACGACGACTTCGACAAGCCCATCATCGCCATCGCCAACTCGTTCACCCAGTTCGTTCCCGGCCACGTGCACCTCAAAGATCTCGGTCAGCTCGTGGCACGCGAAATCGAAGCGGCCGGAGGGATCGCCAAGGAGTTCAATACGATCGCGGTCGACGACGGCATCGCCATGGGCCACGACGGCATGCTGTACAGCCTCCCCAGTCGAGACCTGATCGCCGATTCGGTCGAATACATGGTGAACGCCCACTGCGCCGATGCGCTCGTCTGCATCTCGAACTGCGACAAAATCACCCCTGGAATGCTGATGGCGTCGATGCGGCTCAACGTTCCGACCGTGTTCGTCACCGGTGGCCCGATGGAGGCTGGCAAAACCAAGCTGGCTGGGGTCAACGTGAAGCTGGACCTGATCGACCCGATGATCAAAGCCGGCGACAAAGCGGTTAGCGACGAAGACGTCCTACAGATGGAACGTTCGGCCTGCCCGACCTGTGGTTCCTGCTCCGGAATGTTCACGGCCAACTCCATGAACTGCCTCACCGAAGCGTTGGGACTGTCGCTGCCCGGCAACGGCACCGTGCTTGCTACCCATGCCGACCGGGAACAGTTGTTCCTTGAGGCGGGCCGGTTGATCGTTGACATCACCCGCCGCTACTACGAAAAAGACGATGAGGCCGTCTTGCCTCGGTCAATCTGCACCAAAGCCGCTTTCGAAAACGCCATGACCCTCGACATCGCCATGGGCGGTTCGACCAACACGGTGCTGCACATTCTGGCTACCGCGCTAGAAGCCGGTGTTGATTTCACGATGGACGACATCGATCGTCTCAGCCGCATCACCCCCGCCATCTGCAAGGTCGCACCTTCGACCAACGACTACCACGTGGAGGACGTTCATCGGGCTGGCGGAATCATGGCCATTCTCGGCGAACTCGACCGGGGTGGACTGCTCGACGTTTCGCTGCCGACCGTGCACAGCCCGACACTCAGCGACGCGCTCGATCGCTGGGACGTGATGCGAGCCCCGAGCGAGGCCGTTACCGAATTCTTCCGAGCCGGACCGGCCGGTATCCCGACGCAGGTGGCGTTCAGCCAGAGCACCCGTTGGGATTCGCTCGATCTCGACCGAGCCAACGGATGCATCCGCAGCGTCGAAAATGCCTACTTTCAAGACGGCGGTCTCGCCGTCTTGTTCGGCAACATCGCCGAGA
>Ga0075474_10000005_pt1 | contig 59043 bp, 50 predicted proteins | sample DEB08_DNA_2_FD_71485 | JGI IMG/M metagenome (GOLD analysis project Ga0075474, IMG submission 71485) | Aqueous microbial communities from the Delaware River and Bay under freshwater to marine salinity gradient to study organic matter... | ecosystem: Environmental > Aquatic > Marine > Coastal ...
ACCTTCGGCTCGTACCGTTCCTTTTTCGAGCCAGAGCGCCCGGTCGCAGGAACGCTGGATCTCGTTGACGTCGTGGCTGACCAAGATCACACTGCCGGCCGCGTTGCGGATCGTTTCGAGACGTTGAGCGCTTCGTTCCTTGAATCGGGCGTCGCCCACCGCGAGTGCCTCGTCGATCAGCAAAATCCGAGGGATCTCGGAGGTGGCAATCGCGAACGTCAAACGGGCCCGCATCCCTGACGAATAGGTACGCATCGGGAGGTCAATGAACTCTTCAAGCTCGGCGAACGCCACAATGTCGGCCATCCGGGACTCAATTTCTTGTTTGCGCATCCCCATGGCGAGGCCGCCGATGATGATGTTGCGATACCCGGAGAGCGCCGGTCGAAGCGCGGCTCCCACACCGAGCAACCGAGGGCGATCGGCGGCATGGATGGTGCCCCGATCCAGTGGGGTGAGACCGGTCAGCGCGGAGAGCAGCGTCGATTTCCCCGAACCGTTAGAACCGATGATTCCGAGGGTTTCGCCTTCGTGCAGCGAGAACGAAACTCCCCGGACGGCGTGGATTGTTCGGTGGGTTCGCTTCCACTTTCGGTTGGAAAACGCCTGTTTCAGTGCCGACGGGCCGTCTTCGTAGACCCGAAACGTGACGTGGACATCGTTAGCGATGAGCGACACTGGTCCGGTCACGATCCGTACCGTGCCTCTCCGGAACGGAAGAACAGCAGGCCAACGACGGGCAGCACGATGGCCCAAGCAATCAAACCCACCACGACCGAACTATGAAGGGGCGTGCCCATAAGCGTCCACCGGGCAGCCGTGATGATGTCGTAGAGCGGGTTGAGCGCGAACAAGGAGCGGACCGTTGGGTTGTGCACGAAATCGTCGATGCTGAACAGAATCCCGGACAGATAGAACAGCATTCGGAAGGCGTGCGGCAGAATCTGAGACAGGTCAGCGAACGCGAACCCGATGCGGGCCACGGCAAAGGCAAGCCCACCGCTGATCAGAAGTTGCGCGATGAACACCAACGGAAACAGTAGCCATTTTGCTGTTGGCCATTCTTGGGTGATCAGCATGAAACTAAAGAGCACGGCGATCGCAGGCAGGAACGCAAACGTCTGGCCGGTAACTGCCGAGATGGGCAGCAGCCCGCGGGGGAACTGCACTGAACGGATCAGTGCTTCGTTGCGCCGGACCACCAACGCCGCTTCCTGCACGATCCGTTGGGTGAGTTGGAACAGCAGCACCCCGACGACCAGAAAGCCGAGATAGTTCTCGCCTCGCTGGATGTCCAGCAGCGGCCCGAAGATGACGTAGTAGATGCCAACCATGAGCAATGGATTGAGCAGGTGCCAGATCTGACCGAGGACCGAGTCCATGTTTTGGATACGTGCGTCAAAGATCGGTACGACAAAGGCGAACTCGCGACGCTCCCAGAGTTCGCTGATGTAATTGCGTAGCGACCGGCTATCAGCGAGCGGAAACAGATTGTTGGGCACGTTGTCCACAGGCGTGATGCTAGTCATGAGAAGCGGTGTTGCTGGTGCGGGGGATTTGGTTACACCACCGGTGGCCGACCCCGACGGGTCAATTCCCGAACGGTTGCAGAACTCATCGGCGTTCGAGGACCGACCAGATTCTGAAACCCATCGATCGTTCCGCGGACGTGTTGGACGATTCCTCGTGGATTCCGAACGTTTCTTGCCACGGTGATCAGGGTCCAATTGACGACGTACAGGGCCGCCAACGGAGCGGGAAGGGTTCGATGGGCGAGCCAGACCCGGTTTCGGGCCGTGTGATGGAAAAACTCGTCGTGCCTCGAGGGCAACGACCGGGGATGAGAGAACCGGAGGTCGGCTCGGTAGTTGATGTCCCAACCGGCATCGATGAGCCGCCAGGCGAGATCAGTTTCTTCCAACCCGTAGAAGTACGAGTCGCAGAGCCCGCCGACGGCCGCGAAGGCCGATCGCCGCACCAGAACCGCACCACCCGGGAAGGACGTGGCCGGGCCACTTTGCTCGGGTCGCTTACGAAGCCCGGACAGGTGGCGCCGAGCGGTGACGCCTTCCTCGTCGACGATCCGAAGCGCCAACGCCCCCAGACCCGGGTTTTCTGCGAAGGCCGCCATGGCGGGCTGGAGTACCTCATCGACTAGCGCCCCGTCATCATCAAGGAAAGCGATGAGGTCGCTCGGGGTTGCCGCCGCGCCAGCATTACGACCAGCGGGAATCCCGAGGTTGGTTCCGGGGTCGACCACCACATCGGCCAGCGCCCGGTTGGGTTCACCCCCGTTGACAACCAGCACCACGGTGGCTTCGACCTGCTGAGCCCGGACCGCAGCAACCGCCGCTTCGAGTTCGGTCGGGCGGTTACCCATCGTGAGGATCACCACGGAGATATCGGTCATCGCTGGCACGTTAGCGTCCCTTGCCGAGGGTAAAGTCGGCTCCATGTCCTCGGTGTCGATCGTGATCAGGGCACTGAACGAGTCGGTGCATCTCCCGCGGCTGCTCGAGGGCTTGGCGAACCAGAGCCTTCCGCCGGACCAGATTGTGCTGGTTGATTCGGGTTCAACCGATCAGACCGTCGCGCTAGCCGCTCAGGCAGGTGCGGATATCGTGCACATAACGCCGGAAGAATTCAGCTTTGGCCGGTCGTTAAACCGCGGTTGTGCCGTGGCTCGAGGCGACGTATTTGTGTTCGTCTCAGCCCACGTTTATCCGATCGGCGACGGCTGGTTGGAAGCCATGGTCCGCCCGTTCGACGAGCACCCGGATGTGGCGTTGGTCTACGGACGCCAGACCGGGGACGAATACCAGTCGGCGTTCTCCGAGCTGGAAATCTTTCGTCGTTGGTTCCCGGACCAGTCCGATCAGAACCAAGACCATCCGTTCTGCAACAACGCCAACTGTGCGGTGCGGGCGACGGTCTGGAGCGAGTTCCCGTACGACGAGGAACTCACCGGTTTAGAAGATCTCGACTGGGCATCCCGGGTTCAGAACGCCGGGCATCGGATCTGGTACGAATCGACCGCCGGGATCGTTCATCTCCACCGCGAAGGGTTTTCCCGGACTCGCAATCGTTATCGACGAGAAGCGATCGCTCATAAACGAATCTTCGGTCATCAAAAGATGGGGTTGTTAGAGGCGTTCTGGCTCTGGTTGTTGAACAGCGGACGCGACTATCTGGCTGCGGTTCCGCGGCGCAAACTGCTCCGCAACCTGCTCTCGATCCCGAAGTTCCGTGCCGCGCAGTTCATCGGGACCTGGCAGGGTTTTCGGATCAACAGCAACCCAACTTCCGCGCTCAAGCGGCGTTTCTATTACCCTAAAGGGTTCAGTTCCCGCGCTGATCGCGTCGTTCACCGAGCCGGGTAGAAGGAGTCCGATGCCATCGGTTGTGGCCTTCATGCCACTGCGTCACAGCAGTGAGCGGGTACCAGGAAAGAACTATCGCGACCTAGATGGTTCTCCGCTGTTTCATCACATGCTTACGACCTTGCAGGCATGTCCGGAAGTCACCCAAGTGGTGATCGACACGGACAGTCCCACGGTGGCCGACCAGTGTGGCGAGCACTTCCCTGAGGTGCTGGTGCTTGACCGCCCAGCGCACCTGCTGGGAGGGGAGACACCGATGACCGACATTCTTCGCTACGACGCGTCGGTGGTGGACAGCGACTGGTATTTGCAGGTGCACTCCACGAGTCCGCTGCTTCGCTCAGCAACGATCTCGGCCGGGTTGCGGTCGCTCGACCAGCAATCCGACCGCTATGACTCGTTGTTTTCGGTGACCCGGTTGCAGACCCGTTTGTACGACGCTGACGGCGAACCGGTCAACCATGACCCTGCGGTGCTGTTGCGGACCCAGGACCTACCGCCGATCTATGAGGAGAACTCCGGTATGTATGTGTTTACCCGGGAACAGATCGCTGACGGTCGGCGGTTCGGTGAACGTCCGTTGCTGTTCGAGATCGACCCACTGGAAGCGACCGACATCGACAAGGAAGCGGACTTTGTCCTCGCCGAAACCCTGTATCGCCTACAACGCAACGGTGCGTTATGAGGATCGGGGTGACGTGCATTCAATTGATCCGAGACATCGAGGCCTGGCGTCCGGCGCTCGAAGCTGCCGGGTTCGAAGTGGTACTACCGGAGATCCCGGGGCAGCACCTTGAAGGCGATGCGTTGGTGTCGGCGTTGGCGGGCTGTGTCGGGGTGGTCGCCGGAGACGACAAGTTCACCGCCGAAGTGCTCGATCAGCTACCTGACCTGAAGGCGATCTCCAAATGGGGGATCGGTGTTGACGGCATCGACCGGGCGCACGCCGCGTCTCGGGGGATCCCGGTGACGAACACCCCGGGGGCGTTCGACGATGAGGTCGCCGATGTCACCTTTGCCTACATCGTGATGCTGCTTCGTCAGCTTCACGTCGTGAACGAAGGCGTTCGTGACGGTTCCTGGCCCAAACCAGCGGGGCGTTCTCTGGCCGGAAGACGGCTGGGGGTCATTGGTCTCGGTGGGATCGGCCGGGCGGTGGTGCGGCGCGGTGTGGTTGCCGGGATGGATGTGGTCGGCGCTGATCCTTCGCCGGAAAGCCAGCAGGCCGCGATCGCCGATGGGGCCGCGGTGGTGGACCTCGATGAGTTGCTGGCTACCAGTTCGGTGGTGTCGGTCAACTGCCCCCTCACCCCAGACACCCATCATCTGTTGAACACCGAACGGATCGCCCTCATGCCCGCAGGCTCCTACGTGGTGAACACCGGGCGTGGCGATGTGATCGAGACTGCGGCGCTGGCCGACGCGTTGCGTTCCGGCCATCTGGTCGGGGCGGCCCTCGATGTGCTCGAAGAAGAACCGCCGGGGCCGACCAACCCCATTCGGGGAATCCCGACGGTGATCTTCGGGAGCCACAACGGGTCCAACACGTTGGAAGCGTCGGCGCGGGTCCATCGTCGTTCGATAGAGAACTTGGCCCGCGAATTGGGACGAGAGATCCAGCTTCCATGAGCCGTCGGGTGCTGATCACCGGGAGCAACGGGGCGATCGGCGCCGCGCTCGCAACCGGGTTTAGCCAAGCCGGATGGGATGTGGTCGGGGTTGATCGAGGCGAACGATCAGATCGTGGCACCGACCTAGAGTTCATCACCGCCGACCTTTCGGTTTCTGGAGAAGTCGATCGGGTGCTTGCCCAGGTAGCCGAAGGAGGTCGCCTCGACAGCATCATCAACAACGCGGCGACCCAGATCAACAAGCCTCTGGTCGATACCAGCGATGAGGACTGGGATCAGGTGATGGCCACCAACCTTCGAGCGTCGTTTCAGATGATTCGCGCGGGGGCGGCGCTGCTGGCAGCGACCGGTGGTTCGGTTGTCAACATTGCCTCGGTTCACGCAGTGGCAACCTCGCCCAACGTGGCGGCCTACGCGGTTTCCAAAGGGGCACTGGTGGCATTGACCCGCACGGCTGCGGTTGAACTCGCCCCGCAAGGGATCCGCGTCAACGCAGTGCTGCCCGGTGCGGTGGACACCCCGATGCTTCGGGCGGGGCTGGACCGACGACCTCATCTCGACGGGGCCGAAGGCAACCTGCGGCGGCTGATCGAAACCACGCCGTTAGGTTTTGTCGCCACCCCGGAACAGATCGCGCCGTCGGTTGTGCATTTGGCCGATGGTGAGCAGAGTCCGTACACCACCGGTCAGGTCCTCGTCGTTGACGGTGGAGTCCTCGCCAAACTCGGGAGTGAGTGACATGCGGGCCGAACGGTTGGCGTCGGTTGGGGCGGTGTTGGCCGAAGGGCCGGTTTGGCGAGCCGAGTCTGAGGAAATCGTCTGGGTGGATATCCCCAACGGAGAAATTTTTGCCACCGGGCTCGCGGGCACAACCCGGCTGGTACGCCAACACGCCATGCCGGTTGGTGCCGTTGCCCTTGGGCCGGGTGGTGAGATTCTGGCATCGACCCCGATCGGGCTGGTTGACGAAGCCGGTCAGGTGCGGGCCGAACTCCCGGTCGAGGCCCCGGACCTGCGGGCCAACGATGGCAAACCCGACCCGGCCGGGCGGTTCGTGGGCGGGACGATGACCGTCGGCGTGCCCCGTCCGGGGGCTGGTTCGTTGTGGTCACTGGCTAGCGACAACGCGACCCGACTGGTTGCTGATGTCACGATCGCCAACGGTCTGGCTTGGGACGCCAGCGGAGAAACGTTGTATTGGATTGATACGCCGACTGGATGCATTGACCAGTTCGACTACGACCGAGACACCGGGTCGGCAGTGAACCGTCGCCCGTGGGTAGCGATCGACCGATCGGTGGGCAGCCCCGACGGAATGTGTATTGATGCCGAAGGCGGCCTCTGGGTGGCGCTTTGGGGAGGCAGTGCCGTGCACCGCTACCTCGAAGGGCGCCTGGATGTGGTTGTTGAGGTCCCGGCGAGCCAGGTCACTTGTCCGACGTTTGCTGGCCCGGAACTGGACCGGTTGGTTATCACCACCGCGTCGATCGGTTTGGACCCTCGACTCGAAGGTGCGGGGGATCTGTACGTTGTCGAAACCGGTCCGATTGGTGTCCCACCTGGGCGGTTGGGTTCATGGGCGGTGTGATCGACCACTACCGAATTTTCGGTCAAGATCCGGAAGGTTCGTCGGTGGTTCTGGTCGCTCAGGCCGCGTATCACCTCGGGGAGTTGCTTCCGTTGCAGGACGAACTGCGGCGCAGAGGGGTGCCCGCGTTGCTGGTCGCACCGGTTCCTCCCCGTCAACCGGTGAGGCGGTTACGCCCCGGTTATCGGCGGTTTCAGGAACTGGTCTCGGCGGCACCGACCGCTGGGGCCACGATCAGCCCCGAGCGGTTGGCCGGCCGGGCACGGGCGCTGGTGGTGATGAACGATTGGGGAACACCTCGGGAGTTGGTTGAACGCAGTCAGGGTTTGGGGATTCCCACGTTCGGCTGGGTGGAGGGCGTGCAGGATTTCGACGATGCTGACACGGGTCGCAGCCGTCGGCCGTACCGACGGGTTGATCACGTTTTGTGTCTCGGTGAGTTCGACGCGTCGCAGCTCATCGAGCAACGCACCTCGGTGGTGGGTAGCCAGCGGCTCCAGTCGCTGTGGTTGGCGCCACCGACGACTCCGACCGAACGGTTCGTGACCATCAACTCGAACTTCACCTACGGCGTGTTGTCCGATGTTCGTCGCCCGTGGGTAGCCGAAGCGGTTGCCGGATGTCGCAGCGCGTCGTGTGATTGGGCGCTGTCTCGGCATCGTGCCGAGCGGGGGACGAGTTTGCCGTACCGAACAAGCAACCGGACCGCGTCGGAACTGCTGGCCGAGTCGAGCCATCTCCTTTCACGGTTCTCGACGCTGTGCCTGGAGGCGCTGGTGCGTGGAGTCCAGCTGCTGTTTCACAACCCTCACGGTGAACGATCAGCCGCGTTCCCGGCGCTTACCGGTGCGCTCATACACACCAAGAACGCGTCCGACATTGCCGCGGCACTCAACCGCGATCTGCTCACCGGTGATGAGGTGCGGCGGTCCGCCGAAGCGTTCCTTGCGGGACGGTTGCACCTTCCCGACGAGGTCGCTGCCGCGTCGCTGGCCGCCGATGCCATCCAAACCGAGTTGTCCTGAGCGGCCCGGTCCGACGCTGACGAGCAGGTCCAAGCCGGACTAGTAGGAGTCGGTCGCTGGGAGCAGCCGGCCATGGCCGTCGGAGAGGCTGACTTGATCCAGCGTGATGTGGCCCGGATGGTCATGTCCCATGGCGTGGGCGAGGGTCATCAGGTCATGTTGGAACGCCAGCAGATAGTTGGCGACCCGAACCGACTTGTCGGCGGGATCGAGGCCCCGCACGAGCCGTGGGGTCTGGGTAGCGACACCGGTCGGGCAGTGTCCGGTGTGGCATTTCTGGGCCTGAATGCATCCCACAGCCAGCATCGCTTCGCGGGCCACCGCGATCATGTCCGCACCCATGGCCATGGCCATCGCCCCGTCCGGAGTGATGCCGAGCTTGCCGGCACCGATCAGCACGATCCGTTCGTCGAGTCGGTGAACGGCGAGCGCATTACGAACGGTGGGGAACGCCTGTCGGAACGGAAGCGCGACATGGTCGGCGAACACCAGCGGGGCGGCACCGGTGCCGCCTTCGCCTCCGTCCACCGTGATGAAGTCGGGGCCGCGCCCGGTTTGAGCCATGACTTCGGCAAGTTCCGACCAAAAGCGCGGGTCGCCGACTGCCGACTTGATCCCCACCGGCTTCCCTGATGCAGCCGCGAGTTGTTCCACGAAGTCAACGAGGCCGTGGACATCGTCGAAAGCCCGATGCCGAGCCGGGCTTTGCACGGTGACGTTGACCGGCACTCCTCGGGCTGCAGCGATCTCAGCGGTGACTTTGGCTCCGGGAAGCCGACCGCCCAAGCCGGGCTTTGCTCCTTGCGAGAGCTTGACTTCGATCGCCTGAACCGGTGCGCTTTGGACCGCTTCCACAAAGCGATCCATTGAGAACGAACCGTCGGCCTGGCGAGCCCCGAAATAGCCGGTTCCCAATTGGAACACGAGGTCGCCACCTTGGCGGTGGTGAATGGAGATGCCCCCTTCGCCGGTGTTGTGCAACGCCCGTGCGGTTGCCGCGCCCCGGTTGAGGGCAACGATCGCGGCGCTGGACAACGCCCCGAAGCTCATGGCTGAAATTGCCACGATCGACGCTGGTTGGAACGCGTCGGCGCGGTTTCGCCATTCGCCCAACGTTTTTAGGCAGGGGATCGGCCCGTCGGTTTCGCCGTCAAGCGGAAAGGCGCTGTGGTGAAAGAATGGATACCCGGTCTGGTTGAGGTTGTTGTCGGTGCCGAACCCGAAATAGGAGTTCTGTCCTTTGGCACTGGCGTACACCCAGCGCCGTTGATCCCGCGAAAACGGTCGTTCTTCGTCGTTGTCGGTGACGATGTATTGGCGGAGTTCAGGGCCGACCGCTTCGAGCATGAACCGCAGATGGCCGATCACCGGATAGTTGCGCAAGATGGCGTGCCGGCGTTGCGTCAGGTCATAGATCGCGAGCAGAACCAGCGCCACCGCGAAGCCGAACAGAACCCAAAGCCAGACATCGAACACGTTCGCGACACTACTGGGCTTGGCGACACCTCACCGTCGGCTTGCCGGTCTTGCGGTTCGCCTCGTTTGGGTTGAGACTTGCCGGAACGGGTTGAGGCTTACCGAAACCCGCAGGGCAGTAGTGTTTGCCGTTGAGCTCGTCTAGGAGGAAGCCATGGCGTTTGACGTTCACCCCATAACGGCCGCGATCGGCGCCGAGATCACCGGCATTGACCTTTCCGAGATTTCTCAGGACACCGCTGAAGAACTCCGCAAGGTGTGGCTTGACCACAAAGTTCTGGTGATTCGGGACCAGCCCATCACTCAGGAGCAGCACATCGCGTTTGGACGGCTGTTCGGCGAACTTGAGGTGCATCCGTTTACCGAAAACGACGACGGCCATCCCGAGATCGTGGTCCTTGAAGCCGGGGGCGACACGGGTCGTTCGTTTGTTGCATCGGGCTGGCACAGCGATGTGACCTGGCGGGCCGAACCGTCGATGGGTTCGATTCTGCGAGGGGTAATTGTCCCGCCGGTTGGTGGCGACACCTGTTTCGCCGATGCTGCGTTGGCCTACGAACGTCTTTCCGACGAATGGAAGGAGCGGATCGATGGGCTGGTAGCGGTGCACGACTACATGAAGGTGTTTGGGGGTCGGGTTCCTGACGACCAAAAGGCGGAGATGCGAGCCAAGTATCCGGTCCAGCATCATCCGGTCATCCGCACCCACCCGGAGACTGGGGAACGCGGGATTTACACCAACATCGGTTTCACTTCCCACATCGAGGGGGTTTCGCCGGAGGAGTCCGAGGAGATCCTGCGGCAACTCGAGCGGCAGATCATGAGTCCGTCGGTGCAGTGCCGGGTCCGGTGGCAAAAGGACACCTTCGTGATGTGGGACAACCGGTCCGCCCAGCACGCCGCCACCAACGACTTCCTTCCGGCTCATCGCCGGATGGAACGGGTCACGGTGATCGGGGACCGTCCGTTCTAGAGCCCTCGCCGTCGCGGGCGATCACCGTCTCGGGCGATCACCGTCTCGGGCGATCACCGTCGCGGGCGATCAGTGGGTAGACGGTCAGTGGCTGGACGCGGCGTGAGAGATCGGTTGAGTGCCTCGAAGTCGGCTTGTCCCGATCGCCAAAATGATGAGCGTGCTCGACCCGACCGCCAGCCAGGCAACTTTGTCACCGTGGTGTTCGTAGAGGGCTGCTGATGGCAGAGCCGACATTCCGGCGGCCAGAACCTCAGCGGCACCCATCAGCCCGAGCGCTGCGGCTTGCCGGTCCTCCGGGACCGATTGAGAAACCGCGACTTGGCCCGCGGTGTAGCCGTAGCCGTCGGCAATCCCGGCGATCATCATCACGATCACCAGCCACAGCAGTCCGGGAATGAACCCGTAGGTAAGGACGAAGAATGTGGAAATTGCCATTCCAGCGATGGCGATATGGGCGGCTGAGTGTCGATCGGCGAGCCGGCCAGCATGCCGGCTGACCGCCATGATCGGGATACAGAACGCTGTGAAGGCCAGTCCAATATGGAACGCGGAGCCGCCGCGATCAGTAAACATCAACGGCAGGACCGATTCGAACGCGCCAACCATCAGGAAGTAGCCGCTCACCAGAATGATTGCGCCCTGGAGACGCCGGTAGCGAAGCAAACCCAGCGGGTTCTGGGTGCGGGTGCTCTGGCGCCCGTTGTCGGGTGGAAGACGGAAGACAACCGGGAGAAAGAGGATCATGGCGACACCAAAAACGATGAACGGAAGGTGCGCATCGCCCACTTCAACCAGTGCGGCGGCCGCAACTGGTCCGATCATGAAGCCAAAAATTTCGCTGGCTGCGAGTTTTCCGAGGTTCTCTCCCGATCGCTGCGGGTCGAGCACGGTGGCAGCACGGCGTAACCCAGGGAGAAGCATTCCTCCCGCGAAACCGACCATTGAGCGAGCCACGATCCAAACCGTGACACTGTCAGCCTGCGACATGAGAAACAGCGCGAGCGCGCTGATGATTGTCCCGTAGATCGCCATGATTCTGCCGTACCCGCGGTCGGCTAGCGGCGAGAGCGCAATCTGGGCGACAAACGATGAAATGAACCCACTGGCAACAATGATTCCGATACTGGTGCCGCCCACGTTGAGTTCGGATCGGATCTCACCGAGGACGGCGACGATGCCTCCGACTGCTGCGGTGGTGGCCCCCATCACGATCTGAAACGGCACCAGCGACGGTGATCGATCGGCGGCGGTCTGGGGCATCCTGAGGACGCTAGCGGCGAAAGTGCTGCCGCCCCCCCGGGGGTATTTCAGGCTTCTCGGGGCAGCGCGTAGGTTCCTTGAGCGGTGGCAACGAGACGTTCGGGTTGGTCGTCCATCCAGAGCTTGACCGTTCCGACCACTGAGGTGCGTCCGGCTTTGTCGAGGTCGGCTCGAGCAAACAACGTCTGGCCTTGCGCGGGCCGGAGAAACCGGATCGACAATTCAGAGGTGAGCGCCATCGGTTCGACTCGGTTCAGGGCGCCGAAGCACAGATACCAGAGCACGAGGTCAGCCATCGAGAACATGGTGGGCCCCGGGACGAAACCGCCGGGCCGTAGGCGGCTCTGGTCGATCTCGTGGCGAGCAACCGCGAACGTCGGCCCGATGTCGATACAGACGTGCGGCGAGTCGGCCCAGTGGGATCGAACAGTGTCGTTGACCACGTCGACGGTCAGGGGGGTTCCGGTTGGTTCGGAATGGTCGGCCATGGGTCCATTGTCCGTGATCGCTGGGGAGTTGTCGAAACGTGGCATCGGTTGGTGATTGGGTGGCGGGTCGCTAACGTCTTGTATGCGGGGTGGAGCAGTGTGGTAGCTCGTCGGGCTCATAACCCGAAGGTCGCAGGTTCAAATCCTGCCCCCGCCACTAAGAGAGAAAGCCCGGTCCTCAGGGACCGGGCCTTCGTCTTTTTGTTCGAGTTCTCTGTGCGCTCCCGAACGAGGAGCATCCGTTTTGCCTGCTGGCACTCGTAGCGAGATCCGGGAAGTACGTCGATCCGGGCAATTTCTGCTGGTCCGTACTTCAGGACCAGCGAGTAGTAGCCCTTTGGTGAGTTGTTGATCGGCCGCTGGCCGGTCGCTACCCAGCTTTGCGAGCTGCTCGGCGAGGGTTTTGTCGGCGACCGTCGAGTTGCTGTCTAGTTGCGACGGGTCGGTGGTTGACGCGTCGCTTCCGTGCAGTGTGGTTGCGGGATTCCGCACCCCAGCGTTTAGTGGTCGGCTACTGTTTCGTCATGAATGAACAGTCCTCGGATGCTGGCTCGAACTCACCGGTGAACCCCGACGGTTCACCGCTGAAGAACTGGCTCGCTCCGCGGAGCCGAGCAGTGATCGCCGCGGTGGTCATTGTCTCGCTCATCGGTGGGCTTTTTGCTTGGCAGTCGATGTCTGATGATGGTGACCAGACCGTGCTGTCCCCTCGGGAAGACTTCTTGTTCCAACCGGCTGACGCCCCCGGGCCTGACCCGTTTACCGCTTCGGTAGCCAACGTGCTGGTCGATGTCGAGAACGAAGGGCTACGTAGCGGTGTCGTGGTGGCGGGGCCCGGCCTCTATGGCGGCACCGGCGAAAACGTGTGTGATGTGGACCGGCTCATCGCCTTTATGCGCAACAACCCACAGATGGCTCAGGCTTGGGCCGACGTACAGGGGCTGACCGTTGGCGAACTTGAGAACTACCTCCGCACCTTAGAACCGGCCATCCTGCTTGAGAACACGCTGGTCACCAACCACGGTTACCGCAACGGCAGGGCCACCCCGTTCCAAGCCGTCTTGGAGGCCGGCACCGCGGTGCTGGTTGACGAGGACGGGATTCCTCGGGCCCGTTGTGCCTGTGGCAACCCGCTTATCCCACCGGACACCCCGGGTGAAGAACCGCCGACCACCACGGTCCCTGATTGCCCACCGGTTCCGCCCTATGGGTTCCGTGAAAGCGACGAAAGTTGGATCCTCGAAACCCCTGACGGGGAATACCGCTTCTACGAAGATTCGGGAACATGGGAAGCGACCGACGGAAGCGGCGCGGTCTATGAAGACGAGACCCTCGTCCCCGGGTATCGAAGAGACTGCTATCCGTGCCCCGGCGATTCTTCGGGTACGCAGTCCTACGAATACGTCGACGGCACGTACCGAACACCTGAAGACGTGATCTCTGCCGAAGGTGAGCAGCGCACGACCACCTACGTCATCATCACCCCTGGCGTCCGTGAAATCGAACAGATCGAAGGGGGTGTCGCCTACGAATACCGGGAGACCTACGACCCCGATGAATGCTTCCCGCCGTGTCCCGATGACGGATCTTGGGGCTGGATCTATGGCAACACCGACCTGTATTCGGGCTGGGTGTGGATGGAGCGTGACGGCAACGCCTGGGCCTGGTCGTTCAATGACGGTGGATGGCGCCAGTTCTTGGCCGTTGCGGACGAAGACATCGTGATCACCGACATCCGTGATCTGCCCGATTGGAACTCAGATTGTTTCGAATGCCCACCGTGGGGTTGGCAGACAGGACCCAACGGCGGCTATGTCTGGGTTGACCCCACTGGGATCACTTGGTATCCGGCCTATGACGGTGGATGGGTCCCCGCGGATCGACCGATCGGGGAGGGGTATTACGAGTTCGAGGTACCTACCGAAGACCTCCCTGGTTACATCGAAGACTGCCACTGCGACACCACGCTTTGGGGGTGGGTCGAGACTGCCGACGGAGCCACGCTCTGGCAAGACCCGAACGGGAACTACTGGCGTTTCATCCAAGGAATCTGGACCCCGGTCGATGCTGACGGCACACCTACGGGAGCAACAAGCACGATCGAGAGCAATCAGGGCCTCCCTGGTTGGGGACCTTGTTTCGATCCTCCGGTCACCCCTTCGAATGACCCGGATCCAGATCCCGATCCGGACCCCGATCCCGATCCGGATCCTGACCCGGATCCTGACCCGGATCCAAACCGCATCGCTGACATCTCGATGTACGGCGAATGCGCGGTAGAACAAAACAGCTTGCAAGTCCGGTGGTTCGTTCGGGCCGGTGATCCGCTGCCCGCGAATTGGACGTTGAAGGTCAGCTTCAACTCGGATGTCTACGGACTCCAGACCTACACCACGACGAAAGCCACCTCCTCAGGGGAAACCGGTTGGACGGTCGACATGCGTCCGGCCGATTTCAGTCCTGGAGGGTTCGCGCCGTACATCTGGCCTGACAACGCTGGCTTCGTGACCTTTGACGTCAAGATCACCAGCAGTGGTGGGACGGTGTACGAGACACTGAACGACAGCTTGACGCTGAGTTGTCCGCTGGATCTGTATTCGACGTTGATAACCGCGGAATGTTTCGGCAATCGACCCTGGGTAGAGGTCGTCTGGAGTGCCGACTTTGGCGATCCTCTCCCCGCCGAGTGGCTCGTTAGCGTGAAATTCGATGACTATCCGCCGCTCAGCAAGTCGGTGGCAGGTAGCCGCGACAACGTTCTTCGGTTCCATGCCGATGAGTTTGGATTCCCGACACCGTTCTGGCCAGCAACTCAAGGGGAGGACCTTGAGTTCACGGCCGAAATTCGGGCGGTTGGAGGCTCAGCGACGTACGACGTGGAGTATCTCTACACTTTTATCCCCGCTCCGGAGCCAGGTCAGAACGGGTGCCCGGTCTTCATCCCGGACTAATTCTGCCGAGAAAGATCGCGTTACCAGAGGGCTGAACGTCCCCGGGCGAGGCCGAAGCAGGCTGCCAAGCCTCCGATGAGATCGAAGCTGGTCTAACGTGAACCCCGGCGGTCCCGCCAGCAAGCAACGGAAGAAGTCCACATGCGGAGGTTTTCGATAGTCGCGTCAGGGAGTGTTGCGCTGGTCTCGGTCGGTGCTTTTGCGCTCCTTACGGTCCTGGACCGTGGCTCCGAAGCGGCGCTCGCCCCCCTGGTAGTGCTCGGTACCCTCGTGCTGGTCATCGCCCACGCTTCACTCATTGTGGCCCTGCTTGGGTACGGGCTGGGGAGTCTTCATGGGCTCACATCAACCTACGAAATCTTCCGACATAACGGCGGAAACGGGCACCATCGTTCGGCTCGAAAACGAGTGCTCCTCATTGGGTTAGGCGCTGCGGCATACATCGGTTCGAGGCGTGGGTTTTTCATATTCTGGGGTCTGGCCCTGACCGCTACGGCCACCATCGTCTTTGTTGCCTCGCTCGACCTAGCCCCTGACAGCGACGCGGTGACTGTGGTGAGCATGGTTGTGTTCGCTGCGCTTCTGGCTGGCCTGGCAATGATCAGGTCCGTAACCGCGCTGGTCTCTTTCGGTTCTCGCAGTCCAGCCACCCGACGGTTCCTGCTGGTCGGAAGTTTCTCCAAAGAACCGGTCCGTCTGGTTCGACCCCGTGGAAGTTGGGATGCGATTGTTCGGAGCCTAGATCTGCGGGCTACCGCGGTGGTGTTGTTGCCGGGAGCAGTCGCGGCAGGGTTGGCTCTCGCCAAGGCACCTCCGGCCGTTTTTGGGCTCCTTGCGTTCGCGGTCGTGGCGCATCTGACGGTTACGACGTGGAGGTTGTTCACCAGCTCACGAAGATGGTGGCGCCAGCTTCGGGTTGGGTCGCTGTCCAGAACTCAAGGCCATATCGGGTTCACCAACGTGCCAGATGGGACGCTCCCGTTGACGATGCGAGTTCTGGTCGACATCGTCACACCGCTCGGCCCCTCCCATGGCCTGATCAACCTCAGCGGTGTCCTGTCCGAACCGGGGGCGTTGGTGACCTCAGGGGCACGCTGGACCATCGTGGTCGAGCCGGACCGGCTTGCCGAGATCGAAACGGGAATTGCCGGGCTGTTTCGGTTCGCGAACGCCGACTGCGGTGACCGGGTCCGAGTTGTTGCTCATCCCGAACGCGCAGTGGGCCCGAAGCGAAATGCCGGGGCGCTGCTCGCCGATGCACCGTTTCTGGCGTTCGTCGACGCCGACGATCGGGTTGACCTTGCTGCGTTAGCCGCAGCGACGCGGGTGGCGATCTCGCACCCGGCAGCGTTTCACGTCGTGCACTCGTTCCCGACCCACCGTCTGACGCGGTCAGGCCTTGAGCCCGTTGCGGCACCAAGGTCATTTCATGCCAGGTTCAGCCACCATCATTCGGGTCGGTTGTGGCCGACGTCGCTCTTCCGATCGGGGACGCTTCGCTACCCGAGTGCCGATCTAGAAGACGCCATCTTGGCTCTCGAGGTCGAGACTTCAGTTGGGACGATTTCCCACAGCGACATGTCGCTTGCGTTCTTTACCTATGCCGACCATCGAGAAGATGAGGGACGAATCACGAGACGCCCCAAAGACGCGACCGCGTATCTTCGAATGCTGGCTGAACGGGCCGCTGAAGCTGAGACTTCCATCTCCAGCTCAAGCGGTGCGACAGAGCTGGGGACTGCGCTTCTTTCGCAATTGACGGGCCGGGTAGCCGCCGAACTGGCCTGGGGTCGTACTTCGGTCGTGGAAGTCTTCCAAGGCGGGGCGGAAGCACTACAGGCCTACTACGATCGCGACGTCCCGGCTGTCGTGGTAGATCCTGAGCATTTACGGCGGCACTGGAACGGGGTGAAAAACCGCATCAGTGAAAACGCAGAAGAACTGGTTCGCGAAGGGCTTCTGTCGTATGCCGCCGACGAGCTTTCTTCGCGCGCCCCTCACTTCGCCCGTCCCGCGAATGCATCAACCATCACAGAGGGCGCACATCTCGGTCTGATGAGTGGCCTGTTGGCGGTCAGCCAAGTGCATGCCCGAACCATCAGCGATCGTCCCACCGTTTTGTTCAACCTTTCAGATCCGGCACTGGCCGGGGCCAGACAGGCTGTCGATTTCACGTTCCGGGGAGACTGGTTTGACGTCGTCGAGGACCGGAGTCTGCCGCTAGGAGAGGTGGATGTCGTTAGTCGGTCCGGCGGGAGCCAGCGGCGAGTCGGAAGCTTCAAGACTGACCCAACGATGACCAGCAAGCTGCTTCGGCTTTGGAAACAGCACTACCCTGAGCAGGTCACCACGGAGCAGGTCCGCTCAGCGATTCTCCTACACGAACTCCGTATCCAGTTGCAGGGGACACCGCTTCGTCTTTTCGGAACCGGACCATCAGGGCTAGCGAAACTCTCTCCGGAGGAGACCGGCGACCAGCCCATCGGTGTTTTCTGCAACAGTTGGGTTCGGCAGCCGGAACTGATGGCGAGACACAACGGACGCATCTTGACCGCCGGGGATCCGATCTTCCATGCCGGCCCATCGCCCTATGCCCATCGATTCCGCGAGGATCTTGCAGCCTGGTTGGCCCAGGACCCCGAGCATCTCTTCGTCACCGTCGCCCGCGACATCGCGATCTATCTGCGGGAACTTCCCAGCAGCGTGCACCAACAGATCGTTTCGGTCGACTTCCTTCCAGCCATCAACTATTCCCACCCGGTCGCGATCAGTTCGGGAACGGTGCAGCCGTTCAACAACGTACTCACCTTGTTGATGCTGCCGTTGGCGGAACATCTGGCACCAAGTTCGGTGGAGTTGTCTGGTTTTGACGGCGGCGTCGTCGGTGAGCAGCGGTTCTGGGGGTACGAGGCTCAGGTGAACTACGACGAGGCTTTACAGCAAACGGTTCGCGAGATGCATCCGGAATTCTTCCGAGTCGATTATCAGCAGTACCGCGATGGGCATGACGATCATGTGAAGCATTGGATGGACAGGCTGGTCGGGACTGGCGCTCGAGTGGTTTCGGTGGCGGCCTCGAACATTCCGGCAATCAACGCGGCCTATCTGGGATCCGAGGGGGGAGCATGAAACGAACAGAGGACCGGATTGTCGTCGACGAGGTCGCCTTGCTACGCCAAGCGTTCTGGACCTCGAGTTTGCTCACCGGTGGATCGGTAATGGTTGACGTGGGGGCGCACACGGGGGCATCGCTTCGGCCGTTTCTTGAGAGCGGCTGGGACGTGTGGGCGTTTGAACCGAACCCGGTGATGCACGCCGGTCTGATCAAGCGCTTCGGGCGCTGGCCGACACTGCGGTTGTTTCCGGTTGCCGTCAGCGATGAGATTAAGGATGCAGTCCCGTTCTTCGTTTCAGATCTGAGCACCGGGATCAGCTCGCTGGTTGACTTCCACGACTCTCACGAACCTTTGGGCGAGGTCGCGACTCGGCGGCTGGATCAGCTTCCGCTCGACGTCGTGGACTTTCTGAAAATCGACGTCGAAGGTTTCGACCGTCATGTCTTTCGGTCCCGAGGCGATCTCGTTCCTCGAACGTTGGTTACCGAGTTTGAGGACAACAAGACGATGCAGCTTGGCTATTCCTCGGGTGAATATGCGGAAGAACTTGTGGCTGCGGGGTACACGGTCTGGATCAGCGAGTGGTTCCCGATCGAGCGTTACGGGGGCGATCATCGTTGGCGGTCGCTGTATCGCTATGACGGGACCGCTCCGAGTTCCGATAGTTGGGGGAACTTCATCGGACTGCACGAGAGCAACCGGGTCGACTCAGACGTTGCCGAGCGGGCCCTGCGTGATGCCCTTACCAAGCAGGCCGGAGTTCGATTTTAACCGTCAGGGCGCGACCCAACCGAGCGATGTGTCATAACCTGAAGCAGTGACCCCCGACGGCAGCACCGCCACGACAACAGTGTTGTTTGTGTGCATCCATAACGCGGGACGTTCGCAGATGGCGGCTGGCTGGCTGCGTCATCTTGGCGGCGACGCGGTGACCGTGTTCTCGGGCGGGTCGGCGCCGGCGAATGAAACCAATCCGGTTGCAGTTTTGGCGATGGCCGAGGTCGGGATCGATATTGCCTCTGCGCAACCGCAGCCTTGGAGCGAGGCTGCGTTTGATCAAGCCGATGTCGTGGTCACGATGGGTTGTGGAGATGCCTGCCCGTTCGTGCCGGGGAAACGCTACGAGGACTGGGTGGTGGACGATCCGGCTGGTCAACCGCTTGAGACCGTTCGGGTCATTCGCGACGAGATCCGTCAGCGGGTCGAACAGCTTCTGGAGTAGTAGGACCCCTGACAACTTGGTCAGACAACGATTGACAAAAAATTTGTGAGTGATTCTGCGAATGGGCTTTAGCGTTACCGCAGCGTTGCGAAGGCATGGTTGAATACGGAAAGAAATTGCAGGGAGGTAATGGTGAAGCGTCCACCGATTCGGGTGCTTGACGTCGCTGGTTCACCAGCGGCAATGGGGCACCATCACGGCACGGTTTATGCCGACGAGATTCGGGCCTACGCTGAGGAACGAGTTCAGCTGGTGATGGCTGGTTCCTGGAGCGGAGGGCCAGTAGATCGGGCTACCGTGCTCGACTTGGCCGCTGCTTGCTTGCCTGCCCACGAGGCGTTTGCTCCGGCGCTGCACGAAGAAATGTTGGCCATGGCCGAAGCGGCAGGCATCACTCCAGCCGAAGCGGTCGTGGTCGGAGGCTTCACCGATTTCGTCGACACGGTTCGGGCCAACCTCGGTGGCGTCCACCCCCCGGAAACCATCGAAGACGACTGCACCGCCTTTATCGTCCCCGACCATCGTGCCGCTGGGGCTGGCTTCTACGGTCAGACGTGGGACATGCACGACTCCGCCACCGACTATGTCGTCTTGCTGCGTACCCGACCCGATGATGCGCCCGCTGCGTTGGTGTTCAGCACCACCGGATGTCTGGGACAAATCGGGATGAACGAACTCGGTGTCTGCGTCGGGATCAACAACCTGACCGCAGCCGACGGCGGGATCGGGGTGACGTGGCCTTCGGTCGTGCGCGAGGCCCTCCATCAAGACTCGGCGGCCGCGGCGCGCGACGTCATCCTTGGCGCCGATCTGGCCGGTGGGCACAACTTCATGTTGTTCGACGCTGACGGTGACGGGTACAACATTGAGGCGATGCCCACCGCGCGTCCGGTGACCGGCCTTGAAGGCGATGCGTTGACCCACACCAACCACACGACGTTCCCAGAAACACAGGCGGTCCAAGGGCAACGTTCTGATGCGCTTCAGGCCAGCTCGCATTTCCGTCTCGAAACCGCCGACAAAGAACTTGACCGTGAAGACATCACGGTTGCTGATCTGATGGCGTTGACAGCCGGAGCGGTGTGTCAGGTGTCGAGCGAACCCAGCCATATCGAATCGAGCGGGGCGACGATCATGCGGCCCCGCACCCGGGAGTTCTGGGCCTGCTGGGGGCTTCCAAGCGAAAACGACTACGAACCGATCGACTTCGCAGGGGCGATCTCGTGACCGTTCCCGAAGCAGCCGTCGCGCTCAACGGGATCATCAAACGGTTTGGCGATGTCACTGCGGTCGATCGCGTCGATCTCAACATCGCCGACGGCGAGTTTTTCGCACTGCTCGGCCCATCGGGTTGTGGGAAGACCACGACGCTGCGGATGATCGCCGGTTTGGAGTTCCCCACCGAAGGCAGCCTTCGCATCTTTGGCGATGAAGTTGGCACGCTTCCTCCGGACAAGCGCCCCGTCAACACGGTGTTTCAGAGCTACGCGCTGTTCCCGCACATGACGGTGATCCAGAACGTTGCGTTCGGTCTGCGGATGCAGAAAGTCGCCAAGGCCGAAGCCAACGAACGGGCTCTTGAGGCGATTCGTCTGGTGAAGATGGACGGCAAAGAAGCGCGTCGGCCTCATCAGCTCTCAGGAGGCCAGCAGCAGCGGGTGGCGCTGGCGCGAGCACTGGTCAACAGTCCGAAAGTTCTCCTTCTCGACGAACCACTCGGGGCACTCGATTTGAAACTGCGTCAGGAGATGCAGCGGGAACTCAAGACCCTTCAGCGCGAAGTAGGGATCACCTTCGTTTTCGTTACCCACGATCAAGAGGAAGCGCTCACGATGAGCGACCGGATCGGGGTGATGAACGACGGTGAACTGCTTCAGGTCGGAACTCCTGAGGAGATCTACGAACGACCCGCCAACCGGTTCGTGGCCGACTTCATTGGTCAAACCAACCTGCTTGACGGCACGGTCGAATCGGACGGCACCGTGTGTCTCCGCAACGGCGCCCGCGTCCCGGTCAATACCCAGTCGTTGGCGGCGGGAACTCCGGTTGCGGTGAGCCTGCGCCCCGAACGAGCACAACTACATCAGCCGGGCCAACAACCTGCTGATCTTCCTCATGTCACCGGGCGTCTCGAACAACACACCTATCTGGGGAACGCACTGGTTCTTACGGTGGCGTTGGACTGGATGACCCTTGATGTGAGGGTTGAAAACCTGAGTGGCTACTCGGCTCCCGCATTGGGCACCGAAGTTGTCGTGTCCTGGGATCGGGACGCTGCGGTGGTGGTACGGGCGTGAACGGCGTCGCTCCGCCTCCCGCGGTCGAAGCCAGCCCGGAAACTGAGCGAGCGGCTCTGCGAGCCGATGCTTGGCGTGGTTTTCTGCTGGCGGCTCCGGCCTATGTGTACTTGATGGTCTTTTTCGTGGTCCCACTCGGGATCGTGACCATGTACTCGTTCGCTACCCGCAACCGGCAGGGAGGCACCGACCTTCAAGGTTGGAACCTCGACTCCTACGCCCGGCTCGACGAACCGATCGTGCGAACGATCCTGTTCCGGTCGTTGTGGCTGGCGGTGGTGACCACCGTGATCTGCCTCGTCATCGCCTATCCGTTTGCCTACTTCATCGCCACCCGCCGTCCGGCGGTACGCAACGTGATGCTGGTGTTCGTGATGATCCCGTTTTGGACCAACTTTTTGGTCCGCAACTACGCCTGGCGGGTCATTCTCGAAAACGACGGCATCTGGAACGATGCGGTCGACGCCACCGGCACCGACACCTTGGTCGACTGGCTGCTTGGCCTGCCACACTGGATCCAGTGGGCGATACCGAACTGGATCGAGCATCTGCCGTCACCGCTGTTCTCCGAAGTGGGCATCGTGCTCGGCCTGGTCTACGGCTTCTTGCCGTTCATGATCCTGCCGTTGTACGCCGCGATCGAACGGATCGATCTCAGCTTGATCGAGGCCAGTCGAGATCTCTACGCCTCCGGGCGTCAAACGCTGCGCCGGGTACTGATCCCGCTGTCGATGCCGGGCATTGTCGCCGGCTCGATTCTGGTCTTTGTTCCCAGCCTCGGCGCCTACGTCACTCCCCAGATTCTGGGCGGCGACAAAGAAACGCTGCTTGGCTCGTACATCGTGGTTCAGTTCCTCACCGCCCGAAACTGGCCGTTTGGTGCCGCACTTTCGGTGGTGCTGGTGGCGGTGATGCTGCTGGCGACCCGTATCCATTTCCGTAGCGGCGGGAGGGCGTTGTGAGCGGAAGCACCGTGAAACCAAAGGGTCCCGTCGCGGCGGCGCTGACCGTCAACGCCTTCTTGGTGTACGCCTTCTTCTTCCTACCCATCGTCATTCTGGCGGTTTTCTCGTTCAGCGATGACCGGCTGGTTGGCCGTTGGGGAGGTTTCACCACCTCCTGGTATGGCGAATTCTGGAACGACACCGAACTGACCAGTTCACTTTGGGTATCGCTCAGGGTGGCGGCAGTTTCGACCGTGATCTCTGTCGTGTTGGGGACAATGGCCGCCCTCGGGTTGGAACGATTCCGCTGGAAATCTCAGCGGTTCTTTGACTCGGTGCTGTACCTGCCGATCATCATTCCGGACGTGACGATGGCAGTGATGATGCTGCTGTTCTTCACTTGGGGGATTGACCTCACCAACGAGGCGTTCGGCACCAACTTCGCCAAAGGGTTTGCCACCATCACCCTCAGCCATATTGCCTTCAGCATCAGTTTCGTTTCTGTCGTTGTCCGCGCTCGGCTAGCCGGGATGAGCCTCGAACTCGAAGAAGCCGCGCGCGACCTTTACGCGTCTCGCTGGAAAGCCTTCCGGCACGTGACCTTCCCACAAATCGTGCCTGGGATCGCCGGTGGCGCGCTGTTGGCGTTGACGCTCAGCCTCGATGATGTGGTGATCACCCAGTTTGTGGCTGGACCGGGTGGGACCACGCTGCCGGTCCGAGTGTTTTCGTTGATCCGAAAAGGTGTCACCCCGGTTATCAACGCCGTTTCGGTGGTGATGCTCGTCGCCTCACTGTTGCTGGTCGCGCTGTCTGTCGCCGTTCAGCGGCTGCGGGGTGGGTCGATTACCGGTTGAGTAACGATCAGCCCTCTATACTCACCGAACGTCGTCGGTTGTCGATGGCAGAAGGAGAAGGCCATGAATTCGAATTTCCTACTCCGGCTCGTAGCCGGGCTTGCTGCTGTCACCCTGTTCGCTTCATGCGGTGGGAGTGACGACCAAGGAGCGTCAGGCGAATCTGCTGCTTGCGCCGTCGACCAAGTTGATGGAGATCTGAACCTCTTCAACTGGGCCGAATACATCGACCCTGATCTGAAGACTGCCTTCGAAGAGCAGTACGGCGTGGCCGTCAACGAAGACAACTACGACTCGAACGAAGCCATGCAGCCGATTATCTCGGCGGGCAACAGCGGGTACGACCTGATCGTGCCGTCTGACTACATGGTGTCGATCCTTATCGAGGCGGGCGACGTCGCCCCGGTTCAGCGCGACGCCGTACCGAACCTCGTGAACCTTGATCCGGAGTTTGCGTCGGGGCTGCCGTTCGACCCGGCCGGCGAGTACTCAGTTCCGTACCAGTGGGGAACCACCGGTCTCGGAGTTGACTTGGCCGTCGTTGGTGAAGACGTCCCGCATACTTGGGGGCTTGTCTTTGATCCGGAACTGCGGGCCGAACTCGGGATTGACGGAAAGATCACGCTTCTGAACGATCCCCGCGAGACGATGGGCGCTGCCTTGAAGTACCTCGGCTTCTCGCTCAACACCACGAGCCAGGACGAACTTGACCAAGCCAAGGCGCTTGTTTCTGAAGCGACCGGCGGACTGGCTGCCTACGAGTCGGATCAGTACGACGAACTGTTGGCGAGCGGGAACACGGCGGTGGCTCACGGCTACTCCGGGAACTTCCTCGTTCAGTTTGACGAAGCTGATGACCCCGACCAGTACACCTACTTCGTTCCCGACGAAGGTGGCACCCGTTGGGTGGACAACATGGCAGTGGTAGCCGACGCACCGCATCCGTGCACCGCTCACACCTTCATGAACTTCCTGCTTGACGCCGAAAACGGTGCGGCGCTCACCAACTGGAACTACTACGCCAGCCCCAACGCGGCTGCGGTTGAGTTCATCGACCAGGAAGTCCTTGAAGATCCTGTCGTCTACCCGACCGACACCAGCACGCTGGAGTTCATCGCGGACACCGGTGATTTCGAAACGAACTTCTCCGACGCCTTCATCGAGGCCAAGGGCTGAGTCGACGGCGGGACTGGAAGCGTCGTCCCGACCATGTCCGATAGCGCGCCCCCGGAAGGCGATTTCGCCTTCCGGGGGGTGCCCGGCCAATCTAAATGGCCAGAAATGGTCTACGCCGGGGCGCTTTCGTTTCTTCGACGGCGGTACTCCCGCGACCTGACCGGGGTCGACGTGGCCGTCTCGGGAATACCGTTCGACTCGGCCACCAGCAACCGGTCCGGTGCCCGCATGGGCCCCCGCGGGATCCGGGCTGCGTCAACGATGGTGGCCGAACTCGATGGGTTCCCTTGGGGGTTCGACCCGTTCGACATCATTGAGGTCGTCGACTACGGCGACTGCCAATTCGATTTCGGCTATCAGCATCACGCAGTAGAGATCATCGAAGCCCACGCCGACGCGATCTTGGCGACCGGCACCACCATGCTGACCTTCGGCGGCGACCATTTCGTGACCTACCCGTTGCTACGGGCCCACGCCAAGGTTCACGGACCGATGGCGTTGGTCCATTTCGATGCCCACAGCGACACCTGGCCCGATGACGGCGAACGCCTCGATCACGGTTCGATGTTTCTGCGGGCTGCTCGTGAAGGGATCGTTGATCCTTCCCGGTCGATACAAGTCGGGATCCGCACCGTCAACTCGGAAACGCACGGGTACACGGTCCGTGACGCCCCCTGGGTGCACGAGAACGGGCCTGCCGCAGTAGTCGCAGAAATCCTGCGGGTTGTCGGCGATCATCCGGCCTATCTGACCTTCGACATTGATTGTCTCGACCCGGCCTTCGCGCCCGGTACCGGAACCCCAGTGCCGGGAGGACTATCGACCGCGCAAGCCCTGGCGATAATACGCGGACTGGCTTCGCTGAACCTGGTGGGCTTCGACGTGGTGGAGGTAGCTCCCGCTTACGACCATGCCGAAATCACCTCGCTGGCCGCGGCAACGGTCGCCCATGACATGCTCTGCTTGCTCGCCGAGCAACGCCAAGCAGGCCGGTACTAACCGGCTTCAGCGCAGCAGCTTGTAGGCGATCTGGCCGGCCCGCGACCGGCGATCCCGCCGGTATTCGGTACGGTCCGCCCAGTCCATCACCATGCGAGTGCCTCGAATACCGAGCCAGCGCAACGGTTCTGGTTCCCAGCGTCGGCTTCGAACCCCAACCCACGGCAGGGTCACCAGATCAGATTCGGTGCCGGTAACAAGGTCCGCCATGGTGCGGCCGGCCATGTTCGACGCTGCCACCCCTTCACCTACGTAACCACCCGCGGTTCCGTAGCCAGATTTGCGGTCCAGCCAGACCGATGGCGTCCAGTTTCGGGGAGCAGCCAGCACCCCGCCCCAACGATGGGTGATTTTCACGTCGGCTAGATCGGGGAGGATCTCCACCAGCGTTCGGCTGATCAACTGGTGGGCTTTACTGTCCTGCTCGATCCCAGGATTGATTCCGGAACCGAAGGCATACGGCACCCCGCGTCCCCCGAAAGCGATCCGGTTGTCTTCAGTGCGCTGCCCGTACACCACCATGTAGCGGTCATCGGCAAACGTCGGCCGGTCAGCGAGGCCCACCTTGGCCAGCGTGGCATCGTCGAGCGGTTCGGTAGCGACCATCAGTGAATAGATCGGCACCAAGGTGCGCTTCTCGCCGGGAAGGTCGCGGGTGTAGGCCTCGGTGGCCCGGATCACCACCTCGGCTCGGACCCGACCGAACGGGGTCTGCACCTCTCCGGGGCCAACCTCGGTCGCTGGTGTCTGCTCGGCGATGGTCACCCCTCGGGCTTCGACCACCGAGGCCAGACCTCGCACCAGCCGGGCCGGATCCACCGCCGCGCACGGGGCAAAGAAAATCCCTGAACGGACGTCGCTGGCGTTGCCATACCCCCGAGCTTCATCGGGGGTCAGCAGCCGCATCTCTGCCTCGGTGAATCCCTGCTGATGGTGGTGTTCGATCTCGGCCTGCTGACGAGCAGCCTGCGGGGCATTTCGAGCCCAACGAATGACCCCGCCTTTGGCGTAGCCACACTGGATACCTTCGGCGTCGGCGACCCGCCCAACCTCATCGACGGTGGTGAACAGCGTGCGGACCTGACGCATCGCTTCGGAATGCGAACTGAGACTGGCGTACGCCTCGACGCTGGCTGGGAGTTCACCAACCACCCAACCCCCGTTGCGGCCGCTGGCCCCAAATCCGCAAATGTCTCGTTCGATGACCAGAACCCGCAACGTCGGATCACGTTCGGTCAAGTAGTAGGCGGTCCAGAGCCCGGTAAACCCGCCACCCACAATGGCGACATCAACGTCGATATCGCCAGCTAACGGCAGGCGAGGGGTCAGTTCCAGCTCGGGGTTGTCCAGCCACAGCGAAAGGCTGCGGTAGCTTGACGGGGTTGGGCTAGCAGCTTCGTGTTCCATTAGGGCCAGCATAGGATCAGACACAGGGGGAGCTTTCGATGAGCGGCGAGGAATTGCGATACGTCAACATCGAGCCAGCCATGGCCGAAGAACTTGAGGCCATCGAACTGGCCAGTTTCCCATCCACCGACCCGGTGGATCTCTACAACGCTCGGGAACTGCGGGCGGTGGCCGAAGATTTCTCTGAGGGTTCGTTCGCGGTACTTGACGGCGATCGGGCGGTGGCGATGGGGACCGGGGTTCGGCGCCATTTCGACCTGAACAACTACCAGCACACCATGGCCGAGTTTTTCGAGTCAGGGTTCTCCGGGCATGAAGCCGACGGAGATTGGTATTACGGAACCACGATCACGGTGCTTCCCGAATACCGCCGCCGGGGGATCGGTCAACGGTTGTACGAGCTTCGTAAACAGGTCTGCCGGGACTACAACCTGCGGGGGATCATCGCGGGTGGCGTGCTGCCTGGATTCGTCAACTACAAGCACGAAATGACGGCTGCGGAGTACGTCGAAGCTGTGCGCGACGGGGAACTCACCGACCCGACGTTGACGATGCAACTGGCGTCGGGTTTTGAGGTCATCGGTGTGCTAGAGAATTACTTGCCGGACCGAAAATCTGATGGTTGGGCCTCCATGATCGTCTGGCATAATCCCGACTATCAGGGCAACGAATAGCTTCGGCAATGCCGCAAACGCGGCAGGTCCTCACACCCAAAAGGGGTATCAGTAATGTCGACTCCAGCTCTACTTCACTCATTCGGTGTGCCGGCTCGGGAAACGTTCCACAATCTGGTTCGGGCCGAGGGAGTGCGGGTTTATGACGACACCGGCAAGGAATACATCGATGGGATGGCATCGTTGTGGTACTGCCAGGTAGGCCACGGCCGTCACGAGATCATTGATGCGGTCGCCAATCAGATGCGTCAGCTTGCGACCTACAACACCTTCGATCCCTGGACCAATGGTCCGGCTGAAGAACTAGCCGACCGGGTTCGCTCGTTGTCGCCCCTGCCCGATGGTCGAGTGTTTCTGTGCTGCTCAGGTTCCGAATCGGTCGACTCGGCGCTGAAGATTGCTCGGGTTGTCGCCCGGCTTCGCCACGAACGCAACGGTGCTGGGGAGCAGCGGCAAATCATCGTCCGACGCGAACGGGGCTATCACGGTGTGAACTTCGGCGGAACCGCAGCTCAGGGGCTTCCGGCAAACCGCGAAGGCTGGGGCGATCTCGTGCCACATTTCATGGAAGCCGATGGTGATGACATCGAATCCGCGGCCCGGATTTTCGCCGAACATGGTGACTCGATTGCTGCGGTGATCTGCGAGCCGTTGCAGGGCGCGGGTGGGGTGTTTCCGCCCACCGATGGGTATCTCGAAGGGTTGCGGCGCCTCTGCGATGCCAACGGTGCCCTCCTGATTTTTGATGAGGTCATTTCCGGGTTCGGACGCACCGGTGAATGGTTCGCGGGCCAAACCTATGGAGTCACTCCCGATCTGATGACCTTCGCTAAAGGCGTGACTAGCGGATATCAGCCGCTGGGCGGCGTGATCTGTTCCCGTGAGGTCTGTGACGTGCTGGAAGCAGATCCGAGTTTTGTGCTGCGCCACGGCTACACCTACAGCGGTCATCCAGCGGCCTGCGCGGCGGGTCTGGCCAACATTGACATCATTGAGCGTGAAGGTTTGGTCGAACGCGCCCGACACATTGGTTCACGCATGGAGTCCGGGTTGGCCGCGATGGTGGCTGACGGGGTGCTCGCGGGTTACCGCGGCAAAGCGGGGGTCTGGGCTGCCAAACTGCCGGAAGGCAAAGATGCGATCCCGATCCGCGACGTCATGATCGAAAACGGCGTAATTGTTCGAGGGGTGGCTGACTGGATCGCCATCTGCCCTCCGCTGGTGATTGAAGATCAAGACATCGACAAGATCATCGACACGATGGATCACGCCGCTCGATAATCGTCCTGTCCGCAGGAGGAGTGTTGTTTTCCGGTGAGGGTTAGCATCTCGTGATCTCGAGATCATCTGAGGGGAGTTGAGCCATGGATATTGGTGTTCCTACCGAAATCAAAACTGCCGAACGGCGAGTTGGGCTTACCCCCAACGGTGTTGCCGAACTGGTTGCCCGAGGGCACAACGTGCTGGTCGAGTCTGGGGCTGGTGGTGGAATTGGCGCGTCCGATAACGCCTACACCGCCGCCGGGGCTCGGATCGCCGACACGGCGGCCACCGTCTGGGCTGACGTAGAGCTGATCGTCAAGGTCAAAGAGCCGCAGGCGTCGGAGCGGGCCCAACTTTCGGAAGGTCAGACCCTGTTCACGTACCTTCATCTGGCCCCCGATGTGCCCCAGACCGAAGACCTGCTGGCTTCGGGAGCGGTGGCGATCGCCTACGAGACGGTGACCGACCACCAGGGTCGTCTGCCGTTGCTGATGCCCATGTCGGAGGTGGCTGGTCGATTGTCGGTTCAAGCGGGAGCCCGCAGTCTTGAAGCCCCGGCCGGGGGATCGGGCCGCCTGCTGTCGGGCGCAACCGGGGTTCCGCCCGCCCACACCGTGGTGATTGGTGGAGGAACGGTCGGTGAGAACGCCATCGCTATTGCCTTGGGGATGGGAAGCCGAGTCACGGTGCTTGACCGTTCGCTCGCGGTTCTTGAACGGCTTGCCCACCGGTTCGGCCCGGCGCTTGCGACCCAGTACTCAACGACCACCGCGTTGGAGCAGGCTGTGCAGGGAGCCGATCTCGTGATCGGTGCGGTACTGGTCAAGGGTGCAGCCGCCCCGAAACTGGTCACCGAGGAAATGGTTCGCAACATGAAGCCGGGTTCGGTGCTGGTTGATGTGGCGATCGACCAAGGTGGATGTTTCGCCACCAGCCACCCCACCACCCACGATGATCCGACGTTTGTCGTGCACGATGTGGTGCATTACTGCGTGGCCAACATGCCGGGCGCCGTTCCGCGAACGTCAACCGAAGCGTTGACCAACGCCACGCTGCCGTATCTGCTCCGTTTGGCTGACCTTGGACCGGTAGCGGCGCTGCGTGCTGATCCGCATCTGCTCTCAGGGCTCAATGTGTTCCGAGGCCAGTTGACTGAGCGCGAAGTGGCCGCAGTGCAGGGCCGAGAGTTTGTCGACCCAGCCGAGGCACTGGCAGCGGTGTAGTTGCCCTGACGGCTCGGTTCAGCCCAACGTGGGCCAGTGTGGGCCGTTGCCGTCAGCCAATTTCGGAAATGTTGACGACCGTGCAGTCAGGCTTTGGCGGGTCGGTAGCTGGCAACAGGAAGCGCCAGAAAATGGTGCCTCGTCGGTGTCCGTCGGTGCAGAGCCAGTTGGGCACACCCGGGTTTTTCGCTGAGATCACGATCCGGTAGGAGCCGTCAGGTTCGAGCCGAATCTGGGTTTTGTTAAGCGCGGTGGGGAGATTCCGATAGTCGAGCGTCTGCATGTGAACGTTCCAGAGCATGACGTTGGCGAATGGCCCGTCCGGCAAGGTGCCGGTCATGACCAGTGCTTCGTCGTCGGCTAGGTCCCAGCGGCCCATCGAATAGAAAATGTCGGCTGCCCCGGGAACCGGGAGGCCACTATCTCGGAAACTAAACGGGGTGGCGACATCGTTTGGGGTGTTCGACACGAACGGGACCGGCGAAGGGTTGCCGGGGAGGCCCTGCCCGAGTGTGGCTTGGCGCAGAAACGCGACGCCTTCGGTCATTCGCGCCGCGATGGTGGCATCGTCCAGCGGTTCGATCGCGGGGGAGTCGAGGGCCACGATGTCGATGTTGACGCTGACCCCCGCGTCGTTTTGGGCCGAAACCTCAAACTCGTAGTAGCTGCGAACGACCAGCGAATGAGCATCAGGGTGCAGTTCCACCCAGTTGCCGGGGTGCGGGTCGGCGCTGAAAATCACTTCGTAGCTCCCGTCAGGGTCCACCACGAAATCGTTGTTGTTGACGTCGCCAAGCAGCGGGCCGGCCATCCCACCGTCGGCGGCTGGGCCATGCACCGTGAACGAGACGTAACACTGGCCGTCGATCCGGCCTCGTACCCGGTACGTGCGATTGCCGCGGATCCGAGCGAAATGGTAGATGGCGTCCGGGTTGTCCCCCTGAAGCTTGCGGGCCGGAGACACAATCGACGCAAAACGCGGATGGTCAGGATCGGCTTCGAAGAACATTTCGGATGCAGCAGAAAGCACCTGTCCGACGTAGCGGTAGGCCTCAGCAACCTCCACGGGTTCGGTCCAACGTTCCGGGTTATTGATGAACCCGTCGCGGATCTCGCCGAGCGCGGCGATGAGATCATCAAAGGCGGCTACAGAATCGTTGGTCATCAGTCCTCCAGCACGACCTGGTAATGGTCGATGTAGTCAGCGAATTGCGCTCGCAGCGATGACTCGTCAAGCCCGAGCCGGGCTGGGTCGTAGCGGTGCACCCCAAACTTCCCTTTGGGTTTTGCTGCCAGATAGTCAGGGATTGAGGTGCGCATCGAGTCATCGAAGGGAATCCCGAGTTGCCGATACGCGGCTTCGATGGCGTTCACCGGGTCGCCCATCAGCGTGCGGAAGTGGACGTCGGCGATCTGGGCGGTGGGAACGGTTTCGGCGATCCGTTGGTTCATGGCGCCCCCCAGCATGATCTCGTACACCGCAGCCATGATCGGGCCGCGGATCGAAAGGTCAACCTGGTCGCTGCGCATCCAATGCAGCACGCCGGTGAGGTTCGCGCTCGAACCGATGAACTTGACCGGGTCGCGGTGGGTGAACAGCACCCGGGCGTCGGGATAGGTAGCGAACAGTTCGGGAAGGAACCCGAGATGGGCCGGCGTTTTGAGCAGGAAGGTTGCGGGGGCCCCATCGCGGTGCTGCAACGTCTGAAGGAAACGTTTGTGGAAAGCATAAATCGACCGGGTCGCGGCGGGAGTGGTCTGGTCGGTGAGCCCATTGAGGTCAAACATCATCGACCAGTGCCAGCTCCGGAACTCGGGTTGCACGAAATGAACACATTCGCAGGGCAGGTCACTTCGCAGCTCGTGCATGGCCTGAAAGTCAGGATGGATATCGGCCCAGAATTCTTGTTCGGGTTCGGCCACCTCAAGGGCGGTTCGGTCGGATCCGGGGAGCGGTCCGAGCGGGAAATGGGCTTCGTGAGCGATCACCGGCCGCAACCGAGGATCGCGGGCGAGCAGTTCCAGCAAGATCGAGGTCCCGGTTCGGGGAGGCCCGACGATGAACACCGGTGCGACGATCTGCTCGTCAAAAACGTCGGGGTTGGTGGACCAGTACTCCACCAGACGCAGGCGGGTCTGAAGGTTGCGAATGATCTCTGCTCGGGCCGAGAGCCGTCCGAGCACGGTCAGGTTTGCTTCGCTATCGAGGTGCTGAACGAGGTTGCGGTATCCGGTCGACCATCCGTCCTCGTCGCCGATCTCGGTAAGCCCGACGCTGGCCTGGGCGGCAGCAAGCAACTCGTCAGGGTTGAGCGCCACCAGCAGACGTGGATCCCCGACCGCGTCGCCGAACAGGTTCAGTCGGCGCACCCAGTCGGGATGGGCCAGTTCGGTCTCGGTTTCTCTGAAATGTTCAGCCATGAAGATTCATCGCACCACGGCGAACCGCTCGCGGGCAAATTCATTCGCGGCTTGGTTGCCTCAGCAGACCTCGATCCCCCGCCGGTTTGCAGCTGATGCACTTGTGTAGAGTCTCGGGGGAGGAATCTCTATGCCGACCGAGCAAGCGTTCATTGTCATCCCGTGCTTTGACGAGGCGCCTCGCATTGGTCGGCTTGTTCGCGAACTTCAACCACACATCGAAGAACTCGGCGATGTGGAAGTGCTCCTCATCAACGATGGGTCCGGTGACAACACGCTCGAGGTGTTTCGTGAACTCCGCCAGACCTACTCGTGGGTCAACTATCTCTCGTTTACCCGGAACTTCGGCAAGGAAGCGGCCATGTTGGCTGGGATCGATTGGGTGGCCGAACGTGGGGGTGCGGTGCTCATCATGGATGCCGACGGGCAGCATCCGCCGGTGGTGGCTCGTCAACTGATCGAGGCCACCCGGGCCGGGGCGAGTCATGTCGTTGCCGAACGAAACCGGCTCGATGAGTCGCTTCGACGGCGATTGCTGGCCCGAGTGGCCTACGGTGTGCTCTCCAAAATCATGCAGGTTTCCCTGATGAACGGTCAGGGAGATTTCCGAATGCTTGAAGCCGAACTCGTGGCGGTGTTGGCTGCCATGCCGGAACGCAACCGGTTCTCCAAAGGTCTGTATGCCTGGCTGGGTGACCCCGACGAGGTCATTACGTTTGACCCGCCCGATGACCTTCCGGTTCGGAAATCACGGTGGTCGCTACGAGCGTTGTTCAGCTATTCGATTGATGGCGTCACGTCGTTCAATGACCGGCCGCTTCGGTTCATTTTGCTGACTGGCCTGACGACCGGGTTTCTGTCGTTTTGTTACATGCTGGTGTTGCTGGCCGCGGCCTGGCGGGACGGGATCACCGTGCCCGGCTACCTGACGACGGTCTTTGCCGTCACGTTCCTCGGTTCGCTCCAGTTGGTTTCGCTTGGCGTGATCGGCGAATACGTGGGACGAATTTTGGTGGAGGCCAAGGATCGACCGATGTATCTCATTCGGGAACGATCAAGCGGGCAACCGGGATCGCCTCAGTAGCAGCGCGCTAACGTAGCCCGATGCGAATCCGAGTAGCTGCTCTTCTGGTCCTGTCCGCGCTTATCGTTGCGGCCTGTGGTGATGATGAACCGGGAGCGGAACCCACCGTGACGGTAGCGACGGTGGACGAGCAGGCGGGCACTGACCTGGGGCCGGGCGATGAGGACACCGAAGCTGAAGAAGTCCCGGTTGAACAAACCCCGGCCGATGACGTCCCGTTAGACGAACCGGAACGGTTTGATTTCACGGCGGTCAGCCCGATCGTTGAGACGTTCATTGGCGAACGACAGCTCAACGGTGCGGCGCTAGTCATCGTGCACCGCGACTACGGAATCGTCGGCCACCAATTCTGGGGGGTGTTTGACCAGAACCGAGTGTCGCTCATTGCGTCGAGTTCCAAGATGGTGACCGCCGGGGTGCTGCTACGCCTGCAAGACGACGGGTTGCTCGACATCAACACGCCGATCGCCGAATACGTTCCGTGGGCGGGTGACCACCCCGAAATCACCACCGCGCAGCTGCTGTCGAACAGTTCGGGTTTGCCGGGACTGCTGGCCACGGCTGCCTACCCTGAGTATCTCTGTGTCTTTACGCACGACACGACGTTGCAGGCCTGCGCTGAAGCCGTCATGACCACTTCCGCCGACGATGCGGTGGTGCGGCCACCCGACACCGGTTTCGATTATGGCGGTGCCCAATGGCAGGTAGCGGGTGCGGTCGCCGAGGTGGTTTCTGGAAAATCGTGGACCGAACTCATCAACGAGTTCTTCGTCGAGCCGTGTGGGCTGGAGGTGTTCGGGTTCAACAATCATTTCTCGCAGATCCCGACCAACGGGTTCTCTTACCCTCCCGCGTTCAATGCTGATCCGTCGGCTCTGGTCGAGTCAGAGAACCCCAACATGGAAGGCGGTGCCTACACCAACACCACCGACTACGCGTCCCTGCTGCTCATGCATCTGCGCGACGGCAAGTGCGGAGATAATCAGGTGTTGAGCGTGGAGGCGTTAGCGGCGATGCACAGCGACCGGATCGCGGCGGCCTACAACGGCGACGCCATTGGGTCCGGCAGCGGGTACGGCATGGGCTGGTGGGTCGACCGGGCAACGGGTCGTCGTTCTGACGGGGGCGCCTTTGGGTCGGTTCCTTGGCTTGATCTCGAAGATGGTTACGGCGCGTTGCTGCTCACCGAATCGGACAACGGGACGGCCTCGATGCTGGCCGCGCAGCTTTACGACCTGATCGACGACGCGGTAGCCGCCGGCGTCTGACCCGCGGCTGCGGGGGCGAGCGACTCCACCCCAGGTTTTGGCGAGCGGCAACGGGAAGAACCAAACCGCGCAAGCGCGCTACCTTGTCGCCATGACCGGACTGGCCGATGAGTACATGAGCGAAGGTTTCGTCGTGGTGGAGGGCCTCGTTTCTGACCAGCAACGTCAGGCGGTCAGTGGGGAGCTCTTGGCGTTTGCTCGGGGCGACTATCCGGTGGAGAACCCCCCGGCGGTACCCGAGGATGCGACTGACGAGCAACGGCTGGCCCAAATCCTGGCGGTGCATTTCCCGCATTGGGTGAGCCCGATCGTCGCCGACATGGTCCGGCACCCACGAATAGCGGCGGTTCTGGGGGAGATCACCGGTGCGCACATCCCGTATTGGGATGGCCGAGTCAAGTGCATGCAGTCAATGCTTTTCGCGAAACCGCCGGGCCTCCCAGGGCAGGCGTGGCACCAAGACGAGCGCTACATTCCGACCCGCGATCGGTCCCTGATCGGAGCCTGGATCGCCCTTGATGACGCCGACGAGGAGAACGGATGTCTTCGAGTGCTGCCTCGGTCTCATCGGACCGGGGAACTGTTTGCGCTGCGAGATCACGGCCTGCCCGAGGAGTTCGATCCGGGGGAGGAAGCCTACGGTTTCGATCCGGCTGACGAGCGACTGCTCACGGTCAAGGCGGGTGACGTGGTGTTCTTCAACGGCTATCTGCTGCACCGGTCGCTGCGGAACGCGTCGGTGAACCGGAACCGTCGGGCGCTGGTCAACCACTACTGTTCGGCGTGGAGCAACCTTCCTTGGATGACCCGGCAGGGCATCGACGTGGGAACCGCCGACTACCGGGCGATCGTTCCGGTAGTTGGGGAAGATCCTTATCCCGAACGTCCGATCGAACCTGGACTCGATCGGGTCTTCCTTCGGCCTGCGTCCGGCGCGTTTGTGGACGCTCAGGAGATCATCGCCGACTAGCTAGCGCAGACGGGCTAATTGATTAGTCCTGGAAGACGGTATGGCTCGGATGTATCCGGAGGATTACTCGTCGATCCGCGTTCAGTAGCGGCAGTATCGACGCGGGGTCGGGACGGTCACTGCCGGTAAGCGCCGCGAAAACGTCAGCGGTGAGGTTGGCCCGCTCGGGGTCTTCGGAGATGGCTTCTGCCTGTCCGTAGATCACCAGATGGGCTCGACCTTCGGTAACGGTCAAGCTCACCGACGGTTGCCGCAACGCATTGTGCCATTTCGCGGTGGTGCTCTTCGCGGAAACCACCAACTGGCCCTCGGCGTTCAGGAGGTAACCGACCATGGACTGTTGGGGTGAGCCATCTCGTCGGCCGGTAGCCAGAATCCCCCAGATGTGATCCTCACAAAACCGCCGATGATCGTCCTGCCATGCAAAGACCACTGCACCCTCCTTTGTGGTTTCTCGACCGAAGAGTAACAGTCGGTGAATCGGTCAACGGCGAGACCTAACCGTCGGCCATCGTCGGCTGTTAGCGTCTGTAGGGAAAGTAACGCCACGAGCTACGTGGCATCCTACGAAGCACCAAGACGGCACGCTGAGCCACGGGGGGTGACATGCCGATTGAACGAAACGCCCGAGTTTTCGTGGCCGGGCATCGGGGGCTCGTCGGATCAGCGATTACCCGCAAACTGCGTGCGGAAGGCTTCAACAACATCCTCACCGCAAGCCGTCAAGAACTTGACCTTCGCAACCAATCCGAGGTTTTGAGCTGGTTTCAGGCCAACCAACCCGACTACGTGTTCTTGGTGGCGGGAACCGTCGGGGGGATCCTTGCCAACTCGACCCGCCCGGCCGAGTTCATCTACGACAACTTGATGATTCACGGGACTGTCGTGGAAGCGGCCCGGCAGGCGAACTGCACCAAACTGCTGTACCTCGGCTCGTCTTGCATCTACCCGCGTGAAGCCGACCAGCCCATCTCTGAGGATGCGCTTTTGGCTGGCCCGCTTGAACCGACCAACGAATGGTACGCAATCGCCAAGATCGCTGGCATCAAACTCTGTCAGGCGTACCGACGCCAGTACGGATGCGACTTCATCTCTGCGATGCCCACCAACCTGTACGGGCCTGGTGACAACTTCGACCTCGAATCGTCCCACGTGCTGCCGGCGCTGATCCGCAAGTTCCACGACTCGCTGGAGGCCGAAGATCCCGAAGTCACGATCTGGGGTACTGGAACTCCGATGCGCGAATTCCTTCATGTGGATGACCTCGCGGATGCCTGCCTGTTTTTGATGGAGCACTACGGCGGAGAAGAGCACATCAACGTCGGCACCGGTGAAGACCTCCCGATCCGAGAACTCGCCGAGCTGGTTCGCAGCATTGTCAACCCGGCGGCCCATCTGGTGTTTGACGAGTCCAAACCCGATGGCACTCCCCGGAAAGTGCTCGATGTCAGCCGTCTCAGCGCCCTCGGTTGGTCCCCAACCCACAGCCTTGACGACGGCATCCGATCCACCTACGCGTGGTTCCTCGACCAGCTCGACTCCGACTCGGAGCTTCGTGGCATCAGCGATGCGTTGCCTTCCTGAGCTTCGTCGGTCCCGGTAGCATCGCGGTTGCCCATGCCTGTCTTGTTCGTTGCTGCCGAACCGGGAACCGCTCTCAAACGTTCGCTTGGACGTCACGCCAGCCAATACTGGACGACCAATCCGGAGACCCCTGGCATTGTCGCCACGGTGATGGTTGATGGCGATAGCCATCTCGTGCCCAACGCGGCCCAAGAAATTTTGGCCCGACTTCACGAACACCCCGATGTGGATGCGTTCATCGTTGATGCTGTCGTCGCTGGCGCTCCTCGCCTACGAGGCGCGTGGTCACCGAACTGGATTGCGGCCCGACCCGAAAATCTTGATTTTGTCGTGGCCCGCGGTGTCCACCCTTCCGGTGCGCTCGCCGACCGACTCCGGGTGTTGTTCTCCACCGACGATCAACGGATCGGGCATCTCGCTAAACCGATGCTGCTGCGTACCGCGGCCTGCGAGGTCAGCGATGCCGACCGGGAACTGGCCGAGTCATTACTTGCCGCCCGGTACCGTCTACCCCGACCGACCGGGGTCAGCGTGATCATTCCGACCGCCGGCACGCATGGTCCCAATGGTCGTTTGGTGGACGGTGCACTACGAGCGGTGTTTGCCACCGGTATCGAAGATTTGGATGTGATGCTGGTCGTCGGTGAGGAATACCGGGGCATCCCCGAAGATCTTCTCACCGACCCGCGGATTCGATTGGTGCGCCGACCTCCGGGAGCGTGGAACTTCTCGGAGTCGATCAACCTCGGCTTGTTGCCCGCCCGCCACGACGCCGTACTGCTGCTCAATGATGATACTGAGCTCAGTGTCGCGGGTGATCGGGTGAACTCGGATTGGCTTGACCACCTTTTGGGTCATCTCAGCGACCCGACCGTCGCCGCGGTGGGTGCGCTGCTGCTCTACCCGGACCGGACCGTGCAGCATGCGGGCATGATTATCGACGACGCCTTCCCGCTTCATTGTTTCGTCGGCCGAACCGTTGATGAATTGGCCACCCTCGGCGGGGACATTCCTCGGGACATGATCGCGGTGACCGCGGCCTGCATGTTGGTCCGTCGCTCGGCGGTGATGGCGGTCGGTGGGTTGTGCGAGAAACTTCCGGGATCGTTCAATGACGTTGACCTCTGCCTCAAACTCCGACGTCATGGTCATCGGGTGGTGTTTGAACCCGCAGCTCAGCTCGTCCATTTGGAGAGCGCCAGCCGCGACGATGCCATCAAACTTGAAGAGTGGAATACGTTCGTGGGCCGCTGGGGGCAGATTGACGACCCTTGGTATCACCCGGGGTTTCACCGTCCCGATTTGCCGCATAACCGTCGGCTCAACGCCGACCACCTCCCGCCGATTCGAACTTGGAATGTGGGGTCGCTGCGTCAGCCCATGACGTCGTCGACCTTTCATCAGCCGCGGTTGCGACCGGCTGAGCAGAGCGAACCAACGATCAAGGTTGTCACTCGCCTCCCTGAACCAGAGAAGGAACTTCCGGCGATCATCGAGGAGGCGCTTGACTCGAACGATATCGAAACGCTCCGCCGAGATTTGCTCACCATCCGTGACCGGATGGCTGTAATCGACGCTCAACGAGAAGTGCTGGTGGCAACCATTGCCAACCGAGACCATCTGGTGACGGAGCTTTCCCATCGAGTGACCGATGCTGAGGAATCGCTGAAGTCGTTGCGGAGTTTCCGGTCGTCAACCCCCGACCCGCAGCGGGTCGAACGTCGTCGCCGGTTTGGTCCTCGCAACCTTCGCATCTCGTTTCGTCGTCGTTCCGACGATCGTCATCTACGTCGTCGGGGTTTCCTTCGGTGACCACACCGTACGAGCAGCTAGGCGGTTCCAGGTCGTGGCCGAGCTGGAACCCTGAGGGTCCGGTCCGGTTTAGCGTGATTGTTCGGACGCAGGGGCGGCGACCTGGTTCGTTAGCTGACGCGTTACGGTCGTTGGCCGAGCAGACGTTGGTCCCGCATGAAGTTCTGGTCATGGCTCACCTGGCGGAGACCAACGATGAACCAGTTGAACTGGCCTCAGTCCGAGCAACGGTGTCGAGCGTCGATGGTCTTCCGGCAGTGGTTCATCTGGTCCAAGGTGGTGGTCGGTCCCGCCCGCTCAATCGTGGTCTCGATCTGGCAACGGGCGATTATGTTTGCTTCCTTGATGACGACGACCTGGCTTATCCGAACTGGCTTGCTTCGTTTGATCAGGTCATTCAGGCCCATCCGTTGACCACTCCACGGGCTCGTACTGAAGTCCAGAGCTGGGCCACGGACGGAAGTGGCGAACCGCGCCGGCCGGCCGGGTCTGTGCACGAACCGTTCGCTCCGGTTTTTGATCTGCTGGCTCATGTCAGCCACAACGAAACCCCAATCTGTGCGGTGGCGTTGGCGCGGCCGGTGCTGGACACTTTTGGACTGCGCTTTGATGAGGCTTTGCCCGTCTACGAAGACTGGGATCTGCTGATGCGGGTTGCTCCGTTGACCGGGGTTCATTCCATCGACGAGCCAACTTCTCTTTATCGACAACTCGATGCCGGGAACGCGAATGAAGCCGAACTGCCCCCGGTTTGGGTCGCAACTCATGGTGTCGTGATCGATCGGCTGTCGGCCCGTCCTCTTCTGCTTCCCGCGGGTGACGCCCGGCGGGTCGCCGCAGCCCACTTTCAACCGGGCGCAGGGTCTCGGCACGAGTACGACCTAGCCTCGGCGCAGGCGATGATCAGGCCGAGTCTGCTTCGTCGTCTGGTCCGGAAATTGCGGGCCAGCGGCTCGAGAATCGCAGGGCGGCGGCGATGAGCAGCACCCAGTTGTAAGAGAACCAGAGCACGAAGCTTTCGGTCAGGTTTTCCACGACAAGCAGAACGGTCAGGCTTAACCAGAGCCAGGCGGTGGTGTCGGGTTGTTGCCAGGCCCGTCGGGTCACACCGATCATCGCGGCGACTACCACCACGAGCCACAGCGCCAACCCGACCACACCCAACCCGAGCAGCAGCTCAGGGATCGATCCGTGAGCCGAGCCTCGCTGTAACAGAATGTCGGTATGTAACTCTGAGGTGTACCAGAACGCTTCCCATCCGACGCCTCGCAACGGGGCCGATTCGATCGTGTCGCTGAGCAGACGCCAAATCGTGCGGCGCTGAACGAACGTTGATTCATCCCAGAACTGCACGGTGGCGAACGCGATGGCCGCTAGCCCGGCTCCGCTGGCGGGTATCCAGATCCACAGGTTTGGGCGTTGTTGGTTTCGTAGGTGTCGGCGTCGGGCCAACACCAGAAGCGATGCCAGGCCGAGGGCCACCAGCGTCGCTCCCCACGCCGTGCGACTACCGGAGCCCGCCAACCCCACCATTCCCGCTGCGGTTAACGGGATCGCCCAACGACGGCGTTCCACCAAGGCGGCTACGCCGACGAGCACGGCGATGCCACAGATCGGGCCGAGGCTGTTGCGGCCGGTCATGATTCCCCGCCAGTCGTCGTTTTTGTCAAGCCCGATCCGGGGCCACCAGATGACGAGTATCAGGCTGGTGGAGATGAGGGCCCCGCTGGCCAAGGCGAGCACGTCGATGATGCGGTTTGGTCGGATTGAGGCAATGCCCCAACCCACGAAGGGAAGTGCGAGGTAGACCAGTCCTCGCCACAACGAGACGCTGGGTTGGAGGCTCCACGATGCGCTCAATGCCGCCCAGCCGCCCAGCAGTAACGCGGCCAGCAACGGCAACGGAGCAACGATCGGTGCGAGCACCCGTCGGGACCGGAAATGGTCCCAACTCACCAGTACCAGTGCGGAAAGCGCGGTCGCCACGATGACCGGACGGATCGGCACGGTTTCCCACGCGGTTGACCGGTCGAGGAGTCGTTGGGTCACAAAAATGAGAGGACCATTGGCTAAAACCACGATCCACGCCGCGGCGAGCGCAGTTCGGAACGAATTGGCGACCACCCATGCACTGTAGCGCCCGCTGTCGCTCGCTAGGATCGTTGTTGCCTCACTCGGGGTTTGACCACGATGCCTGATCTTTCCCCAGCTCTTCGTAAGAGCCTGAACCTCATCCACAACTTTGCGGAACGCGAATCGAAGGCGCGTTACAAGCGCAGCGTGCTCGGTTGGTTCTGGTCCTTTGTTAACCCGCTGACCACCGTGGTGGTGTACGGCTTCGTGTTCGGTGTGGTGTTTGACACGCCCCCGCCGCCCACCGGTAGCGGTCGAGCACAAAACTTCGGTCTGTACTTGTTCTGTGGTTTGATCACTTGGTCGTTGTTCACCGGTGTGGTCAACGGATGCATGGGTTGGTTGGCTGGGGTGAGCGACCTCCGCAAGAAGGTGTATTTCCCGACCGAAACCGCGTTGCTGGGTGGGGCCGTGTCGAACGGGATCCAGACCAGTCTCGAAGCGTTGGTGCTGGTGTCGATCATGGTCGCCTTCCGCAACATTTCTTGGACGGTGGTGTTCCTGCTGTTGGCGCTCATTTTGGCCATCGTGTTCGCGTTGGGGTTGGGGTTCATCGTGGCGGTCAGCAACGCGCGCTACCGAGACGTGCAATATCTGGTGGGGGTGGTTCTCAACGTTGGGTTCTTCCTGGTCCCGATCGTGTACCCGCTGGAACTGGTGCCGGAACACACACGGGGGATCCCGACTCGGCTGCTGGTCGAGTGGAACCCTCCGGCGTTGTTCGTGGAGATAGCCCGGGACGGTGCCTACTTCCTTCAGGTGCCGTCCATCACCAAATTGCTTGTGGCGACTGCTTGGAGTGGTGCTGCGTTCACCGTCGGGTGGGTGTATTTCCGGGCGCGGAGCATGGAGATCAGTGAGGAACCATGACCGTCGGTGAAATCGTTGTCTCAGGGGTGTCGAAACGGTTCCAACTGGAACGCAACCGGCCTAGCAGCCTCAAAGAAGCCATCATCCGGATGGGTCGCCGTACCGACGCAGACGATTTCTGGGTGCTGCGTGACATCGACTTGCAGATCGAGCCCGGTAGTTGTGTTGGCCTGATTGGTCACAACGGAAGCGGCAAATCAACGCTGCTGCGTCTCATCGCCGGCATTCATCGCCCTACGGTCGGGACAATCACCGCGGAGGGTCGGTTGGCGGCGCTGCTCGAACTCGGATCTGGCTTTCACCCCGATCTGACCGGGCGCGAGAACGTCTACCTCAACGGCGCCATGCTGGGTTTGGGCCGCAAAGAGATGTCGAGCGCGATGGACGAAATCATCGAGTTCAGCGGGATCGGCGAGTTCATCGACGAACCGGTCAAGATCTACTCCAGCGGGATGTATGTCCGGCTCGGTTTTGCGGTTTCGGTCAACGTCAGTCCCGAAATTCTGCTGGTCGACGAAGTCATTGCTGTTGGTGACGAAGAATTTCAGAAACGCTGCATGGCCCATATTGATCGGTTACGGAGCGAAGGTGTCACCATCGTGCTGGTAACCCACAACTCACAACTGGTGCGCCAGATGTGTGATTCGGCGGCCTGGCTTGACCACGGTCGAATCCTTGAGATGGGCGACCCCAATCGGGTGGTTCCGGCCTACCTTGACCATGTCGAGAGCCGGGGTGACAACACCCTCACGACCCGAGACTGAGCCAGAACCCGCATCCCCAACTGAGATGCATGGTGGCGATCGCCATGGCCACCTTCGGCCAGCGGCGAAGGGTCGAGGCCGGGCCAACGCGGGCCGATTGGCCAGCGGGGTGGTCGGTTGTTTCGCGGGTGGTCGCAGATACGGGAAGGCTTACTGCGGCCACCGCCATCAGGTAGGCGACTGGCCCAACTAGCGACCACCAGGCCAGCCACGGCAACGTGACCAGCGAAGCCGCCAACCCGACGACCAGCAGCGGCGCGGCGACCTGCCGGGGGCGCAGCGAACGAGGCTCAGCCCAAACCATTCGGCGTTTCCACTGGCCGTAATCGAAATACTGGCGGGCGAGCGCCCGGAGGCTGTTCCGAGGCCGGTAGGTGACGAGGAGTTCGGGATCGAACCAGACGGTGTAGCCGGCCTGGCGCAAGCGCCAATTCAACTCGTAGTCCTGGTTCCGTAGGAACGCCTCGTTGAAACCACCGACCGCGTCCAGCGAGGCCCGGTCGTAGGCGCCGAGATAGACCGTGTCAACCGGACCTTCGTGGGTGCTGCGCCGAAACGCGGCGGGACCCGCCCCCCACGGCGAGGTCATGGCGGCAGCAATCGCGACCGACCAAGGGTCAAACCCGACGGCCTGCTGGCGGCCACCCACGTTGGCGGCACCGGTACGAGACGCCGTGGCGGCCAGGCGTTGCAGGTAGCCGTCGGGGATTTCGGACTGGGCGTCGACACGGACCACGAGATCGCCGACGCATTCTGCGATGGCCAGGTTGAGGCCGGTTGGGGTGTTGCCGCTCGGGTTCGCCACCCCGCGAAGGCGCGGTTCGGCCGCTGCTCGTTGCGCCACGATCGCCTCGGTGGCATCGTCGGAAGGCCCGACGGCTACGACAACTTCAAACGGCCGATCGACGACTTGTTGGAAGATCAGATCAAGGCAACGGTCGAGAAACGGTGCGGCGTTTCTCACCGGGATAATGACGGAGATCTGGGCTGGTTCGGCTTGGGTCACCGCGATGGCTTCCACAAGACGACACGGAACGTCTCGGCGAGGATGATCAAGTCCAGCACCGGTGACCAGTTGACGATGTATTGCAGATCGTGACCCAGCTTGTATCCCGGGTTGGTTTGGTAGGCGCCGCGGACCTGAGCGAGACCAGTCAATCCGGGAGGGGTGTCGTGGCGACGCAAGTACCCCGGGTATTCCTTCGCGAAACGCTTCACGAACTCTGGTCGCTCCGGGCGGGGACCGACCAGAGACATTTCACCACGGATCACGTTCCACAGTTGCGGGAGTTCATCAAGGCGAGCAGCCCGGAACCAGCGCATCCCGCGAACCACCCGGGGGTCGTCGTTGCTGGCCAACGTTGCACCGGTTTGCGCTTCGGCGTCTTCGCTCATGGTTCGGAATTTGACGAGCGTGAACTCTGAACTGAGATAACCGACCCGTTCCTGCCGGTACAGAATTCCTGAACCCACCCGGATCCGGGTGTAGGCCGCGGCGCCAGTCACCACCAGCACAATCAGTGGTGATGCCAGCAGCAGCAGCGTCAGGTCGATGAGTCGTTTGAGCCGAAGGCGGTATTGGGGAACGGCGTGGGTCCGAAGCGCGATGAACGGGGCGCCGGCGATCTCACGGCTGCGCTGGAGGCCGAGCAGCGTGTCGGCCGGGTGTACCCGCCGGTAAACCCCGACGGAGCGTTGTTCGAGGCGGTCGAGCGGGCTTGGGTAGATGCGGGTCAACGGGATCTCGGACAGGAGCAGCACGTCGGTTGCGTCGGTTCGTTGGACGCTGCCGAACAGGTCGGTGGGGTCCGTTTCGGTACCGGCGACCTGCGCTCGATTTCCGGTATCGCCAAGGTGGCTTTCGGCCAAGCGAATCTCATCGGGTGACCCGACCAGCAGCACGCGGGGCCTGCCGAAGCGCCGGGACCGAACCCGACGGGCGAACCACCGGTTGAAGCTGACCAGCGCGGCGGCCGCGAAGAACAATGCCAACAGGTTGCCGCGGGGCATCAGGTAGCGGTCGGTGGCCAGCGCCAACGTGGCGTTGATAAGCACCGCGACGCCGGTGAGCACCGTGGCTCGTGGGAGCCAAGGCGGCCAGCCGAGTCGTTGCTCGTATTCGTACATGCCGCCGAAGTAGTAGACGACCATGTGCATCACCGTGGCCATCGAGAACCCGGCTAGGTAATACAGGTAGTCATACGTTGGCCACTCGGTACCGAAGCGAAGCGCGATCAGGAGGTGCATCAGCACGAACAAGCTCACCGCGTCGATGACATAGAGATACCGAAATCCCAGCGCCCTCGGGCGTGAAGGTTTTGCAGGGGTAGTCGCAGTTTCGACTGGTGAGGAAGGGTGAGGTTCTGGGCACATGGTGACGTGGCGATCGCTTCGGAAAGGATAGTTGAGCAGGGGAACGGCCGGTCACACAGGGCCGACAGATCGGGCGGCCATCCGGGGGCTACCATCCACTCAGCGAAGGTTTCGATTGGTTCTTGGGGGCTGACATGGGTGGGGACGAAACACAAAAGGTGGTCATGGTCGGGACGTTTTCGTGCCGTGATGGTGAAGCAGCGGCGATGGAAGGGGTGCTCACCGAGATGGTTGAGGCCGCCAAGGTTGAACCGGGGGTGGAGGTTTATTCGTATCACCGTGGCGAAGGCAACCGGTTCTGGTTCATGGCCATGATGAGTGACGATGAGGCGACCGACCAGCATGGCAAGACCGCAGGCATGCAGAAGGCGATGCAGGCGTTTATGCCGTTGGTTGATGAACCACCGCAGATCACCCGGTTGCGCCCCATTGCCGGGATTGGGATCGGCCTCTAAGGCCGACACCGAGCGGCGACCAACGACGGGCTATCGGGGTTCGCTGAGGCGCGAGAGCAGGCCGCTGTGACGTTCGGTGTCGTTGACCACCGAAGCTCGAAGCGACGCTTCTGTCCCGACGATCCGGAGCGTTTTTCGAGCCCGGGTGATGGCGGTGTAGAGCAGTTGTCGGGTTGCTAACAACGAGTCGGCGGGCGGGAGTACCACGATCACCTCGTCGAATTCTGAACCCTGGCTTTTGTGGATCGTGATGGCATGCATGGTGGTGACGTTGGGAAGTTGGGTGGGGGCCAAGTAGCGAACCGAGTTGTGTTCGGAACGAAAAACGACTTTGCGTTGTCCCGATTCGTCGTTGACGACGACACCTTGATCACCGTTGACCAGGTGGAGGGTTCGGTTGTTGGCGGTCACCATCACGGGACGTCCCGGATGCCACCAGCCTTCACCGGTGGTTGCCTCCGAGGTCACGGCTTCGGCGAGTTCGTTCCAGTGGTGCACCCCGGTGGGGCCGTGGTTGTGGGCACACATCACCCGCTTCGATTCGATCGTCGATAGGGCACCGTCGCCGTCGCCAGCATCGGCTGCGGCTCGAACGGCTTTGGCGTTGGCAGTTACCGCGTCGCTCACGATGGCGAGATCGTCGGTAAACGACACACGGATCGCCTCGAAGCCAGCATCGAGGCCAGCTTCGAGGTCAGCATCGAGGCCAGTGCCAGGTTTGTGAGGGGTTGGGTCGCTGAGCAGAGACCAGGCGACGTCAGGGTCGCCTGCGTTCACCGCGGCGGCGAGAAGGCCGAGTTGGCTCGACGGTGGAAACCGGAAACTGACCGTCAACTCGTGAACCAGCCCGGCCAACGGTGACGACGGAAGGCGAGCAGCGGTGGCCAAGTCGCCGAGTACCGAACCGGCGTCGATGCTGGGGAGCTGGTGGGCATCGCCAACCAAGGTCAGTTGGGTGGTTTCGCCGATGCTGTCGAGTAGCGCGCTCATCAATTCGAGGGACACCATTGAGGTTTCGTCGACGATGACCACATCAAAGGGAAGGGGATGGTCACGATGATGGCGGAATGTTCCACCCCGATTGCTGCCCAGCAGCGAGTGAATGGTGGACGGTTGGGCTGATGCCAGCGTTTCGGCCAACTGGCGGCCTCTGCCGGCTGGGTTGGCATCGGCCAACCGTGCGGCGGCGGTGTTGATGCTTTCCGCCAGTCGGGCGGCTGCCTTTCCGGTAGGAGCGGCGAGTGCGATCCGTAATGGGTGATCGCGTTGCTGGTCAGTGAGCGCAGCCAACAGCGCGGCAACGGTGGTGGTCTTTCCCATGCCGGGCCCACCGGTCAGCACCGAAACCCGGGAACCGAGGGCGCCAACCACCGCCGAGTGTTGTTCTTCAGTTAGGGCCAACGTTGCGGTGATCTCGTCAAGGTTGGGCGAGCTCAGTTCGGTTGTGGCGGCCATCGGTGACGTAGCCCTGGTCAGGAACCAGTCCGCAACTTTGCGTTCGTGATCGGCAGAGCGGCGCAGATAGATCAAACCGCGTTCCACATGAAGCAGTTCCGGGCAGAGCCCCGAGGCCGCGACTTCGTCAAGCCAGGCCGAGGAATCGACGGGCCAATCGAGAGCGGTTACCGCGCCGAGATCACCTCGTCCTTGATGCTCAATCTGGGTAAGGACCTGCGATCGGATGCGTTCAGGGTCAACCGCGACGTGCCCATGCGATGGGCCGCGCAGGGCCAGTGCGAGCGCCAGCGAGACAGTGGCGAGACGCTCATCGGTAAGCGAACAGAGGTGGGCGGTGACCGCTCGGTCTGCTTCGCTGATCACCCCGGCGGCCACCCAGGGAGCCAGTTGCGCTTTGACCACGGTGGAGGTCGTTTGGGTGCTGCTGATCTCCGAGATGGTCATCAGGGTTGCTCGCTTCCTCGCACGAGGGCGTCGAGGGCGTCGAGCATGGCCTCTGGTGGTTGCCACCAGAACACGCCGTGCCCGTCGGTGCGCCCCGCCATGCCACGAACGAACAAGTAGGCCGCGCCGCAGAGGTGTTTCGTCGGGTCGTAGTCGGGGAGTCGCAGTCGAAGAATCCGGTGAAGCGCCAGCAGGTACAAGGCGGCTTGAAGCGGATATCCGTGGTGGGCCATCTCGTGCGCGAGTTCTGGTGTGCTGAAGGTGGCCTGATTTCCGATGCGGTTGGATTTGTAGTCGGCAAGCCAATACCGGTCGCCGGTTCGGCCTACGAGGTCAATCGAACCGTTGAGGAGGCCTTCGAGTTCGACGTTGAGCAATCCGTTCGCCACCGCGCGGAACCAGTCGAGCAGCGGGTCGTCATCGGGGAGATGATCGCAGATCGTGGCGGCGATTTCTGCGGCGGTCAGCCGACTGACGGGAAGGTGGAACCAGAGTTCGTCGAGCCGGTGGTCGCGCTGGAGGTCAGCAAGCCGGAAAGAGCCGAGTGGGCCACCAAGCGGTGCTTCGACCACGGTCTGGAGCCCACCGGCGAGGCTTTCCGGATCAATTTCGAGGTCGTGGTATTGCAGGTGAACGCGTGCTCGGTCGACGAGTTCAGAAGCCAGCTGCGGACTAGCGAAATCGGTGTGTTCAAGGATGGAGTGGACGAGCAGGCCAAAGGAAACACCGCCGGGAGCGGTGACGAGGGCGCTTTCGTCCGGCCGAAACGCTGTCGTCGGCGCCTCGGTGGGTTCTTGACGATCGGGGCTGGTTTCGTCGGTTCCACCGGCCGCGGGTTCGTCGCTTTCGGGGATGTATTCCTGCGGCCAGCGTGCGGTTTCTTGGACCGTCCCGATCCGGAGTATCCGGCTGAACGACCAGGAACCCCAGACGTGGTCGATCTGGCCGCTGAACGTGCGAACCGCAAGATCGTCAACGGGGGTAACCGGTGGTTTCCAGCGGCGGGTCCGGTCGAGTGGGGGCGGGTTGACCGGTACCGCGTCGATCGGGATAGACGGGTTGCCGATCCATCGGTCTAGTTCTTCGTCACATGAATGGGCGAGGACGCTTCGGAACGCGGGGTGACGAGTGTTGAAATCGGGGGCCCACCAGGCCGCGGCGAAATACTTGGCACGGGTCAGTGCGACATAGACAAGGCGTTGCGCTTCACCGAGTTCTTCGGCGGCGATGAGCGGGTGCAACCCGGTGCTGCCAGCTTTGGCTCCAACCAGTCGTTCGCTGTCGATGACTCGTCGATCGAGTTCAGGGTGGTAGGCGTGGCGCACTCGATCGGTTGTGTTCGCGGCGCCCCGCCAGAGACCAGCGCAGAGCACCACCGGAAATTCCAAACCTTTCGCCTTGTGGATGGTCATGACCTTGACCGTTTCGTCGTCGCGGTCGATGCGGCGTTCAAGAAGCTCTGAGGTCGTACGGTCAACGGTGGTTTGCGCGAGTTCGCTGAGAAACGCCGTCAACTGCTCGGGTTGCACCGGGGCGCCACCGGTGTGTTGTTGCATGAGTTCGGCGATGTGGTCAACGTCGGTCAAGTCGCGTTCGCCGCCGACCCGGCCGAGCAGCCGTTCGCGTAGGCCGTCGCGTCGGAGGGCGGCGAGCAAATGGGGGAGCCCGCTACGGGTGAGCGTGGTGGCCCATCCCGCGACCTGCTCGAGGAGCTCGAGATCGTCGGCGTCGGTGAACTCGTCGAGTTCTTGCAGGGTGGCGCGGCCAAACCAGCCCACGGCAACGGTGCGAGCGAGCGCGACCGAGGAGGGAGTGGCCAGCGATCGGAGCAGGGTTGCCCATTCTCGGGCGGCGCGCGAGGACAGCACTGATTCTTCGCTGCTAGCGCTGGCCGGAACCCCAATGCTGCGCAGCACGTTCATGATGACTTCGCCATCGCTATTGGAGCGAGTGAGGATCGCGATGTCGCTTGGTTTGAGCGGTCTGGTTGCCTCGGTGGTTTCGAGTTGGCCGGTGGTCAGAAGGTCGATCACGACATCAGCGAGATCATCGCGGAACGTGTCCTCAATCGGGCCCGTCTTTTTGCCAGGCAACAACCGCAGTTGGAGTGCCGCAGCCGGCAAGGGAGTGAGCTGGGGGTGCCCGTCTGGTCGGGCTGCGACCGAAACAAAATCAACTCCTTCACCGAATGTAAATCCGGAAAAGAGGTGGTCGAGCGAGTCGATCAACGCCGGCGAGGAACGGTAGTTGGTAGTCAACTCGTAGAGCGTCCCACCGCTGGCTTGGGTGTAGGCCTTGGCGTCGAGGTAGCTAGAGAGTTCGGCGCCTCGGAACCGATATATCGACTGCTTCGGGTCGCCGACGAGGACCATCGGGACGGGGGCTCCTCGGCCTGGATCAGCGAACGCCGACCGAAACAGATCCCACTGGACACGATCGGTGTCTTGGAACTCGTCAATGAGCACCAACGAGAAACGTCGCCGCAAGTCCGATACCAGCGTGGGGTGGCGGTCGGAGGCAACCACGGCGTCTCGGGTGGCGACGATCAGATCGTCAAAACTCCGGTAGCCGAGCCGTTGACGTCGGGCTTGAGTTTCGGTAGCTACGGCACCGATCAACTCGTCCACCTCAGGGTGGCTGGGCCAGATCCCAAGGTCGGGGTTGGCGATGCGAGCCCGCACGGCGTCCTGCAAAGATTCGACACTGAGCGGTAGTTGATCGGGATGTGAGAACCGGCCGAGAAGCAGGTCGGTGGTGACTTCGTTGATGTCGAACGTCGTAGCCGCGGCGGGCCGGTCTTCGCCCAGGCTCGACAAGACTCGTTGGCAGAAACCATGGATGGTGGAGACCGACACGGCGTCGAAGTCACTGAGGGCTCGTTCGAGGTTGGCCGTCCGGCGGTCTCGTTCGTCGTCATCGACCCCCTGCCAGAGGGCGGCGAACACCGGGTTGACCGATTCCGAATCTGCCTGGTCCGGGTTGGAACGTGCGTCGAGGAAAGCCTGATGGACTTCGGCGGTCTGGCTTCGGAAACGATCTTTGAGTTCGGCGGTGGCCCGATCGCTGAACGTCACCGCGCACAAACCGGTCGGGTCGAGCCATCCTTGTGCGAACCCGCGCACGCACATCGACGCGAGGGTGAAGGTTTTGCCGGTACCCGCGGATGCTTCGATCATTGTGATCCCGGTCGGTTGCCAGTCGTTCAGAGAGAAACTCACGCCCATTGGTGCACCTCATTGGCGAGTGCGGCGAGTGCATCGTCGGCTTTGAGAATGGTATTTACGACGTCGACGGAGGTGATCATGGGCAGGTACACGGCTTGGGCCCAATCGTCGAGGTCGGTTTGTTTGATGAGTTGGTCGAAGGTTTCGTCGAAGAAGAGCGGGTTGTGTCCGGTCTGGCGTTCGCCGCGGTTGGAGAAACCTTTCTCCCAGGTCTGCTTTGCTTTGTTGGTCAGCCACTTGGGCAGTTCAGGCTGAAGCGTCGCCAGCCGGGTTGCGGAAAGATCGGCAAAGAACGGAACCGGCCGCTGAGATGCCTGATCCCAAAGTGCAGTGATAGCGGTCACGGCCGCGGCGACATCGGCGGTTTCGTGCAGCGTCATCGTCCGGGAGAGGAGTTTCTCGCCGGAGATGTCGCGCGAGATGACCACCGCGCTCCAGTTGGTTTCTGGATGCTGGGTGTGCAAAAGAAGGAGGTGTAACCAGGAGACAAGCAGATGGTGGTTGCGGCTGCGGGACGCATGGGTCGCGAACACGGTGTTGCCGACCACGGGGCCGATGGATCCACTTACACGGAGCGTGCCTTGAGCGCAGCGCAGCGCGCAGTCGATCGGGATGTGGTGAAGTGGGTCGTCGTCGGCTCCGAGTTCGGAGAGGACCTCGCGGGCGAGACTGCCGGCCAGTACCGCTTGGGCAAGGTCGGGGCTGCCGAACCCACCCGGGGCTCCGATCCCGCTGCGGCTCATGGTGGCCGCCCACTCGGTGAGTGACTCACCGGTGATCGCAACGGTCAACGCTTGCTTGATGAGCTCCCACCGTTCTAGCGGGGTGCTGCTCAATTCGATGGTTTCGGCGTTGGCTTCTTTGAGGGAACCGGGGGCTGCAATACCGAGCCGACGAGTGGCCACCAGTTTCGCCGGGTCGGTGAGAGCCAAGGACAGCTCGTCGAGTGAGATAGCGGTTTCGTCGGTGGCGTTATGTGGAGGCTGCGAGGTAGAGAGCTTCGGGAGTGGTTGTTCGAGTTGTGCGATTCGGGCGGTGGCCGCGGCGAGTGCGCTCTGATCGAAGCTCCACAGATGACCGGTGCCGAGACCGTCGATGCTGAGTGCGCTGCGAGCCCACGCCTGTCGTGGATGGGCGATAGCGGGGAGGTGTTCCCCGGTGGTGGCAAGCACGAGATCGTCGAGTTCGACAAGCAAGGTCGAGGTTGGCAACGGCTCGCTGCGGTTGAGGTCGAAACCGGTTGAGCAGATGATCATTCGTTCCCCGGCTGCGTTGATGGCATCAAGCAACTGGGCTCGACGCTCGCTGCGGTGGTCTGAATCGCCAAGGCTTGGCGAGGACACCACGAGGTCATCAGGGTCGCTAAACGATCCGGTCTCGTTGGCGGCATCCAACCCGAGAATGCAGATCACCGGGAAGGGGACACCGCGCTGTGCGGCGAGCGATGAGATCGTGATCCGGCCGGTGCCGAACCGGGTCCGACCCGCGTTGGAACGAAGCCGAGAGTCAACTAGGCGGGCTAGGGCGTCGCTCGCAACGAGGTCCTGACAAACCTCACCGTTCCAACTGGCTTCCTCCACGAGTGAGGCGAGTTCGTGATCAACCCATTCCTGATCCGACGCGTCATGGTCTGCGGTGGTGGTGAGCATGCGGAGCCCGGTGCGCAGTGCAGCAACCCAAGTTTCGAGGGTGGTGGCTTGTCGTAGGTGTCGGGTTGCCTCGGTGACCTGTTCGGCCGCTCGGGCGAGAGCACCGAGCAGGGCTAGGTCGGAGAGTTGGCTCGACGGGACAGGAGCGATCGAACCAAGGATCAACCGGTGTTGGCCAGTATCGGTGATGGCCGAAACCATGAGGCGGTTGAGGGCATCGTGCAGGGTGTGGATTCCGAGCGGGGCGAAACCGAAGCGGGCTTGGTCTTCTGGGGTGATACCCCACCGGAAGCCGGCGTCGGCAAGCAGTTCGTGGGCTCGCGAAAGCGCTTCGGGGGTGAAGGCGAGTCGGGCTGCGACGACGGGATTGGACAGCAGTTCGAAGAGGTCTTCGAACCGGAATCGCCCTTCGGTGAGCCCGGCGAGGGTTGTCGCAGCGAGCGCAAACGGGTTTTCGCTGGCAACGGAACGGTCGGCGATCGCCACCGGGATCGCTGGGACGCCGTGGTCGGGGTCGCCGGCAAACACCGCCTCAATGAGCGGGGCCGCGGTGGCGATATCGGGGCAAAGTACGGCGATATCTCGCGGTTGAAAACGCTGGACTCCGTCCTGCTGCTCGCAAAGCAGGTGAAGGATCTGGTCGCGAAGGGTTTCGATCTGGCGAGCCCCGCCATAGGTCTGGTGCCAGACCACCGATCCATCGCCAACGAGTTGGGTGGTGGCCTCGTCTGGCGCAGTGGCTGACCTGTCCGGTTTGAGGTCTTGGTCAAGGTCGTGTTGGAGACGCCCGAGCAGAGTGGTTGGTGCCGGACTCGGCGAGGTTGGTCCGGTGAGGCTTCCTTCGGTTTCGATACGCAACGACTCGAACATGGCGAGCCCTTCGAGCGGGTTTAGTCCCCAACGATCGAGCAACGGGTGGGCGCCGTGGCCGAGTGTGATGCGCGCTCGGGCGGTGGGTTGGGTGAGTGGCTGGCTCAGAGAATCAGCGATCGAGGCCCAGCGGGCCGCCGATGGCGTTGGGGCAAAGACGTACACGGTTCGTGGTGCGGCCAGCGCCCGCAATGCCCAGAGTTGTGCCGCGGAGGCGGGGGTCATGCCGAACAGCGAGACCCGTTCGGGAACCGAAGCCGGCAACGAGTAACTGTCGGCGGCAAGATCATCAACTCGATCTTTGAGGAGTCGAGCGTCGCAGGGTTGGCCGTAGTGCGTTTCGAGTGACCGCCACAACGCAGGTTGCCAGCGGTGCCCCTCGGGCAGCGGCTGGTCGAGGGCGTCGACATCTCGACCGTTGCTCCACTGCAGCACCATGGCGGGACGGTGGTTGGTGTAGCGATCGAACAGGTCGGCGATGCGTCGGGCCCGGGCCAGATCGGGCTCACCCGCCGAGGGATCGCCGGCACTCATGAGGTGGAAGATTCCCCACATCAAACGGTTGGTGGACCAGAGGCCAAGTTGCTGGTCGGCGTTGATCGACCGTTGGATGATAGAACCGGGAAAGGCGAATTCGATGTGGGCAGTGACCCCCAACCGGGTGGCTAGACCGTGGGTCAGCCAGGTGCGGATCCCGGCTGAGGGGACGAGTACCAACTCGGGTTGGAACGGGTCGGCTGGCTGCTCAGACAAGAACGCGGCGAGACGGTCGGCGAGGGTCTCGAGGTTGCGATCTACGTGAAGGTGAAGCGCCATGCGACGACAGTAGTCAGGGGGTGTGACTCCCGGGAGCTGTTGGGACAATTGCGGTTCGCTGGTGGTCGAGGGTGCGACCCGGTGGGGAGGTGGCGTGGATCAGCACCGTCACACCCTGGCCCTACTCTTTGGGCATGGAACTCTTCCTTCCTGATACAGCGCATTGGCGTCCGGGGCCCACCGTACGTTCGTATTGGGTAGTTGACGGAGCTCTTCTTGGCGGCGCCTATCCCGGCAAACAAGCGCCGGGGAGCAGCGTTGAGCCCGACGTCGTCGCAGAGCTTCTTGCGTGTGGTGTTGGTTTGCTGGTCAACCTGACCGAGGACTACCCGGGTGGCACCGACGAGCACCTCGACCGCTACGACCCGTACATCCACGACACCACCGTCTTGGTTCGGCGTTTCCCGATCCCGGACGTTTCGGTGCCTTCAAACCCGTTGCTGGTGTCCGAGGCGCTTGACTGCATCGACCAGGGGCTAGCTGAAGGCCGGACGGTGTACGTGCATTGTTGGGGTGGAGTGGGGCGCACGGCGCTGGTGTTGGGTTGCTGGATGATTCGTCACGGCCATGCGACACCGGCAACCGTGTTTGAGGTGTTGACCAGCCTTCGCCGCGGTGATCGTGGCGCTGGTGACCGACCGGCTCCGGAGACGTCGGAGCAGCGGGCATTGGTGGCCGGATGGAGCGTCGGGCGGTGACCGAGACGTTCGGACGTGGAGACCGGATCGAAGGGTCTCTGATCGGTGGGGCGATCGGTGACGCGCTGGGGGCTGCCACCGAGTTCGAATCGCTGTCATCGATCCGGCGGCTTTTTGGACTCGACGGGTTAACGGACTTCGCCACGGCGTACGGGGCCGAAGGCCGATTTACCGACGACACTCAGATGACCTTGTTCACTGCCGAGGGTCTCATTCGCGCGGTAGATGACACCGATCGGGTTGTGTCCATTTGGCAGGCGTATCTGCGTTGGCTCGGAACCCAGTCGGGTCGGTCGGACGGTTCGGTTTCGGGTCTGGCTGCCGAAGCGGTCCTTCGCCAACTTCGGGCCCCGGGCAATACCTGTCTCGGGGCGTTGCGGGGTGGAGTGCCGGGTACGGTTGCCGAACCGGTCAACGACTCCAAAGGCTGCGGTGGGGTGATGCGGGTTGCCCCGGTTGGGTTGGTGGCATCTAACCGTGTCGAGGCATGGGAGTTGGGGTGTGCGGCGGCTGCGCTAACCCACGGGCATCCCAGCGGTTGGGCCCCGGCGGGTGCTTTTGCGGTCATGGTCTGGTCGTTGTGTGAAGGCGGTTCGCTCCCGGAGGGCATCGCAGCCGGCCGAGACGCGCTCGCTGACGAACCCGCGGCCGGTGAGGCCCTTGCGTGGTTAGATCGTGGGATCACGCTCGGCACCTCCGGATGCCTTGATGCCGAAGGCATCGACGCATTCGGACAAGGCTGGACCGGCGATGAGGCGCTGGCTATTGCGGTGGCGTGTGTCCTCGCTGAGCCCGACCCGCATCAGTGCCTGCTGTTGGCAGTGAACCACTCGGGCGACAGCGACTCGACCGGCTCGATCGTCGGTCAGATGCTCGGCGCAGCGCACGGACCACACGCGTTCGCTCGCCAGTGGCGTGAACGGGTCGAGGCGGCAGATCTGCTGGTGCGGGTAGCCGCTGATCTCCACGCGTTGGTCGTTGACGAGAAGTGAACGATCAGCAGCACCGACTTGGTACCGTCGCCTCATGAGTCCGTTTCGCGTGACCTCCGAAACGCCGGTTTCGGAAATTCTTGGCGTGCTCAACCAGCACGGGTTTGTCGTGATCGAACGGTTGGTCAGTGCCAGCCTCATGGATCAGCTCGCGGCCGAGGTTGCCCCGTTCGTTGATGCGTCGGCACCGGGCCGTGACCAGTACGACGGCGTTCACACTCGCAGAACAGGAGCGTTGATCCGCCGCTGCCCAACCGCCCGGACGCTGGTCATGAACCCGCTGGTTCGCGCCGTGGTTGGCCAGTTTCTGGGCCACGCCTCGACCTACCAACTCCACCTCACCCAACTCATCACGATCGAACCCGGTGAAAGTGAGCAGAAACCACACCGAGACCAGATGGCGTTCGATTTCTTCGATTTCCCGATCGGCTATCACGCCCAATGCAACACGATGTGGGCGCTGACCGATTTCACTACGGACAACGGTGCCACCCGACTCGCACCAGGTTCCGGTGGTCTTCTAGACCCGGAATCAGAAGCGATCCACATGGTCCAGGCCGAAATGCCACGAGGGTCGGTGCTGCTCTACGACGGCAAAGTCCTTCACGGTGGGGGAGCGAACCGAAGCGACCATGTTCGCCAAGGTGTCAACATCACCTATTCAGTGGGTTGGGTACGCCAGGAAGAAAACCAATACCTCGCCTGCCCCCCTGAAGTGGCCCGCACCCTCGACGACGACCTGCTCAAAATGATGGGCTACCAGCAGGGAGCGTTCGCGCTTGGCTACGTCGGCGATCAACAGGATCCGTTGGCGGCGCTGCGAGGCACCGACACCAAGGTCAAAACCGTCGAGTCGTTTCGCGAAACCAACGAGTCATTTCGGGCTTTTGTCGACGGCATCGACGAACCTCGGTGAGAACCCAGCCGGGATTAGCCCGAAGCGGTGTCGTCCTCAGCGGCCATGTAGGGCCGGAGGGAAGCAACCATCTCCTCGGGAAACCGGATCGGTTTACCGCTGGGGTCAACCATGGCGGCGCGGACGTCTTGGGTTGCGATCACCTGATCGCCGCGCAGGATCCTCTGCCGCCAAAGTGACGTCACCCGGCGCATCTCGACTACCTCAGTTTCGACAATCAGATTGTCGAGTTCCTCAGCGCTGGCAAGAAAGCGAGTTTGGATTTCAGAAACCACAATCGACCCGACGTCAGAGCGCATCCTGCCGAGGAAGATCCCGGCTTCGGCCAGCAACTCCACTCGTGCGGCTTCGAAGTACTGCACGTACACGGCGTGGTTGACATGGTTGTAGGGGTCAAGTTCACCGAAGCGCACCCGAATGGCGGTCTGGTGGGGGCGAGTGTTCACGGTCACCGAGTGTAGGCGCAGCCCGGGTCGGCGACCGGTAGGGAGCGTTGATCTCGGGTGATGGCGCCGCAGGATCTATCCTGAAGGTCATGGACTGGTTGACTGAGTGGCTGAGTGACCCGGCGGCGTGGAGCGCGTTAGCGGCGCTGACCACGCTCGAAATCGTGCTCGGGGTGGACAACGTCGTCTTTATTTCGATCCTCGCCGGGAAGCTCCCGGAAGGTGAACGGGATCGGGCTCGACGAGTGGGGATTCTTGCCGCCGGTGGGATGCGGGTGCTGTTGTTGCTCGCGGTCGGTTGGGTCATCACCTTGAAAGAGGAACTGTTCACCGTCTTAGGGCATGGCTTCAGCGGGAAAGAACTCATTTTGCTCGCGGGCGGTCTGTTCTTGATCTACAAAGCGACCAAGGAGATCCACCACAAACTCGAAGGCGAAGTGGATCACGCCAGTACTCGCAGCGGCGCAACGTTCGCTTCGGTCATTGCGCAAGTCATGCTGCTTGACCTCGTCTTTTCCGTCGATTCGGTCGTTACCGCGGTTGGGATGACCTCGTATGTGATCGTGATGGTCATCGCCATCTTGGTCTCGGTGGGGGTAATGCTGGCCGCGTCGGGGGCGATCTATCGGTTCGTCAACACCCACCCCTCAGTCAAGATGTTGGCGCTGGCGTTCCTGCTGCTGATCGGCATGACCCTGATCGCTCACGGCTTCGGTGAAGAAGTCCCGAAGGGGTACGTCTACGCCGCCATGGCGTTCTCGATGTTTGTGGAGACGTTGAACATCACCGCCCGTCGGCGCAGCACCGGTGCGGCGGTACAACTCCGTCAACGAATCGATGTTGGCGATCAAACTGATCCGGTTCACGGAGAACGGTAGGCGAGTCGTCAGTGTCCGCCCGCCCACTTGATCGTTCCGCATCGTCCCCGTTGTGGGCCCAACTTGAAGACGACCTGCTTCGTCGGATCGAAGCAGGGGAGTTTGGTGATGGCCGATTCCCGAGCGACCTTGAACTCACCGAGTCCTACGAAGTCAGTCGCCACACGGTCCGCGAGGCGGTTCGGTGCCTCAACCAGCAGGGGCTGGTAACCCGTGAGCGGGGTCGAGGCACGATCGTCAATCACGGCGAATTCGAGCAGCCGCTCGGCACGCTCTACAGCTTGTTCCGCACGATCGAAGCGGCGGGGGTCGTGCAAACCAGTGAGGTGTTGGCCCTCGACACGGTGACCGATCCGTCAGCGTCGGCGCGTCTCGGGCTCGCCGACGACGCGCCGCTCCTGCTGTTGGCCCGGTTGCGTCGGGCTGGTGGTGAACCGTTGGCCATTGACCGAGCCTGGCTCCCGTTGAAGCTAGCGAAACCGCTGCTGAACGTGGACTGGTCCCGCACCGCGCTCTACGACGAAATGACCCGGATCGGTGCACCGACACCAAATGAAGGGTGGGAGCGGCTAGAACCAGCGCTGCCCTCCGCCGATGACCGACGGCTCCTTGACCTTGATGAGGCCTCGGCGGTGTTCTCGCTGGAACGGCTCGGTTCTCGTGATGGGGTTCCGGTCGAATGGAGAACGACGGTCATCCGTGGCGACCGGTACCGGTTCGTCAGCGACTGGACGGCACGAGGTCGCAGCGAACTTCGACCCTCAACCGAATAGCGACACGGCAGCTCACCCGGTGGGCGGCAACGGTGGCGAGCAACGAACCGATTGACCACTCCCGAAAATGTCCGTACATTTAGGGGCATGATCTTTGAGCAGCACTACCTCGAATGCCTCTCTCAAGCCTCCTACCTTGTCGGCGATGAGGGCAGCGGGCGAGCGGTGGTGGTTGACCCTCGCCGGGACATC
>Ga0075474_10000006_pt1 | contig 57127 bp, 56 predicted proteins | sample DEB08_DNA_2_FD_71485 | JGI IMG/M metagenome (GOLD analysis project Ga0075474, IMG submission 71485) | Aqueous microbial communities from the Delaware River and Bay under freshwater to marine salinity gradient to study organic matter... | ecosystem: Environmental > Aquatic > Marine > Coastal ...
CTCACCAAGCAACGGGCTCGGGCCGAGGTTTAGCGCCCGCTGGAACCGAAACCCTGGTCGCCTCGCTCGCTTTCGTCCAGGGTGTCGACCTCCACAAAGGTGACGTGCTCGACTGCTTGCACCACCAGTTGAGCAATTCGTTCGCCACGGCGAACCTCGAACGGTTCGGTCGGGTCATGGTTGATCAGGCAGACCTTTAATTCGCCTCGATACCCCGAATCGATCAGTCCCGGAGTGTTGAGACACGTCACCCCGTGCTTGACCGCGAGGCCGCTGCGGGGTTGCACGAACCCGGCGTATCCCTCCGGTAAGGCAATCGCGATCCCGGTGGCGATCAGCCCTCGGCCGCCACCCGGAGCCAGCACCATGTCTTCACGGGCCAGCAGGTCGATCCCCGCATCACCCGCCCGGGCATAGGCCGGTAGGGGAAGGTCGGGGTCCAGTCGAAGTACGGGCAAATCAGTCACAAAGCGAAACTAGCCGACCGGAGTGTCTACCCTATGACCCATGCTGGCTTGGATTGATCTGGAGATGACCGGGCTTGAACCGAGTCGTCACGTCATCGTGGAGATCGCAACGCTGCTCACCGACGACGATCTGAACCTGATCGCCGAAGGTCCCGAGCTCATCATTCACGCCAGCGAGACCGAACTGGCCGAGATGGACGAGACCGTGCTGGCGATGCACACGCGCAGCGGACTACTCGACCGGATCAAGGCCTCCTCGACCACCCTTGCCCAAGCGGGTGCCGAGACGCTCGCGTTTCTTACCGAACACATCAAAGCTCCGATGACCGTTCCACTGTGTGGGAACTCGATTGGGACCGACCGACGGTTCCTCGCCGCCCACCTTCCCGACGTGGAGAACTTCCTGCATTACCGGTCGGTTGATGTTTCCACGCTCAAAGAACTGGCCCGTCGCTGGAACCCTGAAGCGCTGACCGAAGCTCCGAAGAAAGCGGGAGCTCACCGAGCCCTCGACGACATCCGGGAAAGTGTTGAAGAACTGCGCTACTACCGGACCGCCCTTTTCACCAACCCGACCAGCGCAACCTAGGGTGCTCCTGTGACATCACCGGCCTACACCAAGCAGGAACAGGAACCCGCGAGCGACGAAGTCACCGAGGTCGCTCCCAACATCCTTCGCCTACAACTACCGATTTCGCTTCCGGGGCTTGGCCATGTCAACTGCTACGCCCTCGTCGACCGCAACGGTGTTGCGTTGGTCGACCCGGGCCTTCCCGGTGAAGAATCTTGGAACGCGCTCATGGACCGGCTCGCCAAAGCCGAAATCCCGTTGAAGCGAGTACACACGGTCATCGTGACCCACAGCCACCCCGACCACTTCGGCGGCAGTGCCCAGCTCCGTGAAGAAGCCGGGTCCGACGTGCTGACCCACCAGTCGTTCTCGTCGTTCACCGCTGAAGCCAGCGAAGACCTCGAAAGCGAGATCGATGACCTCAACGAAGATGAGATCCTCGAACGCTGGAAACGTCGGTTCGAAGAGTTCCGAGCCACCCCGTGGGGAACTCGCCGCGAACCACCGCCCGATGAGGCCATTCGCCGGTTCATCCAAATGGGCGACAGCGGCGGCCGTCGCTTCCTTAGCCCCGAAGCCACAATCCGGGTCAACGACGGTGACGCTCTTTCGTTCGCCGATCGTGAATGGTTCGCCCTTCACACCCCCGGCCACACCATCGATCACCTCTGCCTCTGGGACCCAACCCACGGCGTGCTGCTCTCCGGTGACCATGTCCTTCCCACCATCACCCCCCACATCGCCGGTTCGACCGACGTTGCCGACCCTCTAGCCACATTCTTCGCTTCTTTGGATCGGGTGGCCGGACTTGACGGTGTTACCCAAGTGCTTCCCGCCCACGGACATCCGTTTGACGATTGCCAAGGTCGCTGCGGGTTCATCAAAGAACATCACGCTGAACGGCTTCAACTCCTCCTCGACGCAGCCGAAGCGACCGGCGATGCACCGGTCACCGAATGGATGAAGATCCTTTTCCGTGAACGTTCCTGGGGGGATATGGCGGCGAGCGAAACCTTCGCCCATCTGGAGCATCTGCGGGTGACCGGTAACGCCACCAGCCGGCGAGATGACGACGGGTTGCTGCACTTCTTGCTTTCGGCTGAACCTTCCTAACCCGGGGTTCAGGCGATCGGCCGCTACCGTTCTCGGTGCCCCCTACGACTACGTTGCGACCAGCCGTGATCACGTTCCGCTCTTCTCAGTCCAGACTCCGGCGCCCACCACGGCCGTTGGCCGGGGCCGTGCTGACGATGTTGATGTTCTTGGCCGCGGCCTGCGGCGGGTCCGACGACGTCATGCGTCTCGGTTCGGGAACCCCTGAACCAGATCCGAGCTCCGCGGCCGTGACCGTCGGCGAACTCGTCGACCGGCCGTTCACCACCTTTGATGGTCGCACGGCAAACTTTGCCGACTACCGAGGGCGGCCACTGGTCATCAACTTCTTCGCTCGGAGCTGCACTGCCTGCGTCGCCGAAATGCCAGACTTTCAGGCCGTTTTCGAGGCACTCGATGACACCGTTGCCTTTGTCGGGATCTCAAACGATCCTCGCCGTTCCGACGCCGAAACCCTGGTTGAGCAAACCGGGGTTACCTACGACTTGGGTTGGGATCCTCAAGCATCGCTCGTTGCCGCCTTCGGCGGGTACGCCATGCCAACAACCGTGCTGGTCGACGCCGACGGAATCATCCGAACCGTCCGATCAAGCGCGCTCAGTCGAACGTCGCTTCGGTCGATGATCGACGAACTGCTGGTATCTCCCGAAGCGGTCGACTCGTGAGTGGGATTGAACAGTTCACGTTCCCGTTTGGGGTCGGCCTGCTCGCTGCGGTCAACCCCTGCGGGTTTGCCATGCTGCCCACCTACCTTGGTTTCTTCCTCGGCACCGAAACCGCCCCCCGTTCACGACTCCGGGCGGTCACTCGAGGGCTCTGGGTCGGCACCATCTTGACGCTGGGTTTCGTCGCAGTCTTTGGCAGCGTCGGCCTGCTGATTTCCTGGTTCGTGAACCAGGCGACCGTCGTTGAGCACGTCGGGCTGATCACCGTGGTGATCGGGGTGCTGCTAGTACCGGTAGGGGTGGCGATCCTGTTGGGTCGTTCGATCCGGCTCCCAGTACTTGGCCTGGCTCGGGCCGGTTCGGGGCGAGGGGTTGGGTCGGTGTTCTTGTTCGGGGTTTCCTACGCCGTCGTGTCGTTGAGTTGCACGCTCGGGTTGTTCCTTCAGGCCGTCAACAACACGTTCACCACTGACGGCGTGGCCAACGGCGTCGGCAGCTTTATCGCCTACGGATTAGGGATGGGCGCAGTGGTGGTGTTCCTCACCGTCAGTCTGGCCTGGGCCAAATCGGGGGTGGCGTCCGGGTTGCGTCGAATTCTTCCCTACGTCGAACCGCTTTCCGGGCTGATCCTGATCGCCGCGGGTATCTACCTGATCGACTACGGCATCTGGGAAATCCGACTGCAGGACGACATCAACGCCGGCAACCTGATGGTTGACCAGTTCCTCGGGTTCCAGGCGACGATCAGCGGCTGGATCAGCGACGCCACCCCGCAACGCCTCGGGGTTCTGAGTCTCTTCGCCGTGTCGGGTTTGCTCCTGCTGGCTTGGCGATCGGACCATCCCCGCGACACGCTGCGCCGCCGCTCGGTGACTTCGCTCTGGTTGATCTTCTTCGTCTTTGTCGAAGCAGTAAACGACTGGGACTTTTTCGTCCGACCCGTTCTGCGCTTGGTGATTCCCTGACCGCCATCTGGTGGCTAACGTCTCCGAGGTGTTGCGTTCGTTTCTGGCCCGACCTGAAATCACCGAGGTCTGTGAGCTTCGAGGCTCGTTCGGGTTGATGGCGTTTCACGGCGGCAACCTTGAACGCACCACCGATGTCATCGCCGCCGAAGTTGCCGAGCAGACCGGCTCGTCGTACTACGGAGTGATCCAGGCCGCACCGTTTCGTCAGCACATCCCCAGCATTCGGTTCGACCCCATGCATTCCGAGTCGCTAGCCGCGTTTTTGGACCGGGTCGACACGGTAATCGCCGTCCACGGGTACGGACGCGACGACCGGTTCTGGGACATCTTGTTGGGTGGTCGCAACCGTGAACTCGCCCACCATCTCGGAACCCACCTCGCGGCTGGACTCGACGAGCGCTATGGCGTGGTCGTTGACCTCGAAGAAATCCCCGATGGGCTCCGCGGGCAGCATCCGCGCAATCCGGTCAACCTTCCGGTGAATTGCGGGGTACAGATCGAACTGCCACCACCAATTCGCTGGAACCGCGACGCCGCCAACTGGAGCGACCACGAAGGAACCCCGCGGGCGCTGGACGTCTCATCGCTCATCGCAGCCTTGTGCGCCGCAGTGTCAACATGGTCAGCGGACTGACGCGCTAGGGAGCGAGCCGTTCGATGATCCAGCTGTCTTCGTTTCGGCGGTACCGCACCCGGTCATGGAGTCGGCTAGGACGACCCTGCCAGAATTCGTAGCGGTTCGGAACAACCCGATACCCACCCCAGTGGGGGGGACGGGGCACTTCGTTGCGGAACTGATCGCGATAGGTGCGTACCGCCTCGTCAAGGACCTCTCGACTGGCGATGACCTCCGACTGGTTGCTGGCCCAGGCGCCGAGCTGGCTTTCGCGAGGCCGGCCCGCGAAGTAGCGGTCTGATTCTTCGTCACTGACCCGGGTCACGTCACCGTCGATCCGTACCTGGCGTTCGAGATCGTGCCAGACGAAAAGCAGGCTGGCCCGAGCCGTTTCGTCTAACGCCCGCCCTTTCGCCGAGGACCGGTTGGTGTAGAAGACGAACCCGTGGTGATCGAACGACCGAAGTAACACCACCCGGCTCGCTGGCCAGCCGTCAGCGTCAACTGTGCTCACCACCACCATCCCTGGTTCGCGGTGCCCGGTTGCAGTCCAGTCGGCGAGCCAGGCCCGGAACTGGTCCAGCGGGTCGGGGGCGACGTCGGTGACGTCGAGCCCCGCCATCTCGTATTGGTGACGGATCGACTCCAAGTCCATGCGGAGACTCTACGGTGCTGGCATGAAACGTCGGGTAGCGGGTCGGCTCATCGGCCCGGTGGTGATCGCCGGGATCCTCGGTTCGGGCCTGCGCTGGGCCGTTGGAGAAACCGTCGCGAACCCCACCGCAACCCTGCTGGTGGTCAACACGATCGGTTCGTTCATCCTCGGCGCGGTACTCGCCGGGCCTCCTCGTCGGTCCACCCGCTGGCTTGCGGTGGGGTTCTGCGGTGGGCTCACCACCTTTTCTGGATTCGCGCTCGCCGTGGCCGAACGGTTCCGCGATAACCAACCTGGACCGGCACTGATCATCGGATTGGCCTCGTTTCTGCTGGCCGGAGGCGGGTACCTGCTGGGTCGACGATGGCCGGGACGGTTCGACCCGACTCCCTCCGAGGCCCTCCCATGACGGTGATGGCGTTCGTTCTCGCCGCCGGTCTCGGTACAGCAATCCGTTGGCGTACCGGGATGCTGCTCCCCCGCCCGGTCGGAACCCTGCTGGTGAACGTCGCCGGCGCGTTCCTGCTCGGCTGGGTCAGTGCGGTGGGGCCCGATCACGAAATGGTGCTGGGAGTCGCGGGTCTTGGTGCGCTCACCACCTTTTCCACGTTGATCGCCGAAATCGTGGACATTGCCGAACAACGCCGCGGTCAGGCGTTTAGCTACGCGGCGCTCACCGTGGTCGCCGGGGTGGCCGCCGCGGCGTTCGGGCTATCGCTCGGTTAGGTCCCGCGTCTGGCCGCGCGTTCGTCAACCAAAGAATTAGCTGGGAACAGCAATCGCGGTCATGCCGCCCATGTAGGGCTGGAGCACGTCCGGGATCCGCACCGAACCGTCTGGTTGACGGTGCGTTTCCACAATGGCCGCCCACACCCGAGGAACCGCCAGACCCGAACCGTTGAGCGAATGCACGAACTCGGTTCCTTTCTGCCCGTTGGGCCGATAGCGGATGTTGGCCCGACGGGCCTGATAGTCGGTACACCAGCTCACCGAACTCACCTCAAGCCAACGATCGGCTCCCGGTGCGAACACCTCGATGTCGTAGGTGCGGGCCCCCGCGCCGCTGATGTCACCACAGGCCAAATCAAGTACCCGATGGGCGAGACCAAGATCGACGATCGCCTGTTCGGCTCGTTCGAGGATCTCGTGATGGAGGCTCTGAGCATCATCTGGGGTGCAGAAGGCGTACAGCTCAACCTTGTCGAACTCATGAACTCTCAGCAGCCCCCGGGTGTCACGACCCGCCGAACCGGCTTCTCGCCGGTAGCAGCTGGTGTGAGCCATGAGCCGCATCGGCAACTCGTCCTCATCGAGCACCTCGCCGGCAACTATCGAGGTCAACGGCACCTCCCCCGTGGGGATAGCCCAAAGGTCGTCACGCTCTACCTGATAGGCGTCGTCGCTGAACTTCGGAAGGTGACCGGTGCCGACCATGGTCTCGGTTTTGACCAGCGTGGGCGGCCGGATCTGCTCGAACGCGTCGCGGTTACGGTCGAGGCCATAGTTGATCAAGGCGCTGAGCAGGTGCGCTCCCGCCCCCCGATACATGGCAAACATCGAACCCGACATCCGAACGGCACGGTCCACGTCGAGGATCCCCAACTCGGCACCGATTTCCCAATGAGGTACCCGCTGATGATCCCCGTAGGCGTCGGCCGGGAGTTCGTTGACCCGCACCACCACGTTGTCGTCTTCGGTCAAACCATCGGGGGCTTCCGCTGCGGGCAAGTTGGAGATCGACAACAAGGCCAGCCGCACATCGGCCTGAAGCGCTTCGGCCCGATCGGTAAGTTCCCGTTCTCGCTCACCCAGCTGTTTACTGCGGGCTTGCAGTTCGCTGGCGTCCTCGGATCGACCGTCTCGGTGCAGTTCGCCGACCTGCTTCGACAACTGGTTGACTTCGGAACGAATATCGTCGCGTTCGGTACCGATCGCCCTCAGTTGGCTGTCGAGTTCCAGCACATGATCGATCGCGGACGGGTCGTCACCACGGCGGACCAGCCCGGCCCGGACCTTGTCCGGTTCGTTTCGGATCAGCTTGATATCGAGCATGGGTAGACCGTAACGCCGTCCCCGTCAGACCCCACGGATTGCCCGCGGCTTCACCGCCGAGGCATTCATGATTGCGGGCCTCCGGTTGAGCCACTCGGTGGTTCGACGATCGGATCTCCGGCTTCGGCAAACTGACGCTCGACTTCTGAGAACGTCAGTTGCTGACGACGACGAGCCTTGCGGGCTTCTTCATCGACTCGTCGATTCTCGCCAGCCAGTCGAAAAAACCGGATTGCGATCAGGATCCACAGGTAGAACCCGCCAACCACTTTCATCACCGCGCCGGCCGCCTGCTGATCTTGGCGAGGCGAAATCCCCCACAGCGGGTCGGGGTGGTCGTAGCTCTTGTAAACGATGCCGTCGGCAAACGTCAGCCAGCCAGCCGGGACGGTTGGGATGATCGACATCAAGAAGAGGTACAGCATCTTGCCAGGTTCGGTCATCTGCATTTCTGGCAGCGGACCCAGCACCGGGAACCACATCAACAATGCGGATACGAAAACCATCAGATGCAGCACGTAATGGAACGCCCCGTTGCCCACCGACAAATCAACGACGGCCCCCCAGTGGGTGAGCACCTGCAAAAGGTTGAACAGCACACCGGCAAACAACGGTCGGGCCATGAAGCGCAGGATTCGCTGAGGAACGCCATCTTCCAAGATGATGAGGCGAGCAAGCCAGGCCGGCATGGCCAGCAACAACAGCGGTGGCACCACGAACGAGATCAGCAGGTGCTGGATCATGTGCACCGCATAGAGGTGCTGTTCGGCGATGTCGTGCATCGGCCAGTCGGCGGCGAGCCACAGCAGCGCGATCCCCGCCGCAAACCCCCATTTTTGACCACGGGTTACCACTGGGCTGCCGTCGGTAACAACCAACGGTCCGATGTACTTCACGGAGTAGACCGCCATCGCCACCAGCCCGGCTATGAGCAGCCAGACCTCGGGATGAAACTCGTACTGCCAGGCGTTGGCCGCAACGAGGGCCGCAGGCATCATCAACTCCAGAAGTTAAAGGCGAGCAACGCGATGATGTACACCACGGTCGCCAACGCCAGCCCCCCAGCGAAAAAACGGCCCAAGACGGGTTCGTCGTTCTTGAGATGCATAAACATCCGGGCTACCAGCCAGAACTTGACGACCATCATGATCAGCAACGACGGGATGAGGAACGCCCCCCAGTCGAGCACCGACTCAAAGTAGGTGAACACTTCAACCGCAGTGATGGCGGCCAGCACCAACGCGACCTTGACGTACTCAAAGTCTGATGGGTGCTCGTGAGTGTGGCTTTCGGCGTGGGCAACTTGTTCGCTCATGATGTCCTACTCGGCCGGGATCAGATAGATGACAGTGAAGATGAAGATCCAGACCACGTCCACGAAATGCCAGTACAGGCCGACAATCTCGATGGTTTCATGGTTCTTGGCGGTGAGCTTGCCCTGCCCGGCTGCCACAAAGAGCGACATCAGCATCAGCAGACCCAAGCTGACGTGGATTCCGTGGAACCCGGTAAGGGTGTAGAACGCCGAGGCTGCCGGGTTGGTGGTGTAGCCCAAGCCTTCGTAGTAGAAGCTGGTGAACTCGTAAACCTGCCCACCGATAAAGACCGCTCCCAGCAAGGCGGTGACCATCAACCAGACCCGAGTCCGGTGCATGTCTCCACGGACCGCCGCCGAGAGCGCCAGCACCATCGTGAGGGAGCTGGCCAGCAGCACGAACGAGCTCACCGAGGTGAACATGATGTCGAAGATGTCGGTCGGCAGAACCTGACCGTTGCCCCGAGTTTTGTAGAGCAGGTAGGTCGAAATCAGCCCACCGAAGAGCAGGCACTCGGTCGACAGGAACAACCACATGGCCAACTTGGTGTTGGAGATACCCGTGTTGGTGGCGTGCGGATCGTGATCGTGGGACACCGCGGCTGCCTCAGCCGTCATCGAAGTCATCACGCTTCTCCTTCTGAGTCGGCCGCTACCGCGACCGGGTCGTCGTCATCACCGTGGCCGTCATCACCGTGGTCATCGTCACCGTGGTCGTCATGACCGTGGTCGTCGTGCCCGTGACCAGCGTCAGGGTCATCCACCGGTTCAAGCGCCCAGGCGTACATGGCGCCACCGGTAAGCAGCCCACCGATCACACACAACCAGAGGTTGAAGATCAGGCCGTACCCGATCAGCGGCAGACCAACGGCCAGGACCAGCGGCCAGAAAGACGGCGATGGCAGATGCACACCGGTCGCGTCACCCTTCTGCGCTGCTTCCTCGACGCTGGCGACCCGAACCACGGAACCATCGTCTTCGATGCTGTACTTGCGGAACCACCAGTCGTCCTGAGATTCGATCACCGGGATGACGTCGAAGTTGTGCTCCGGAGTCGGCGAAGGGACCGACCATTCTAGGCTTCGGGCATCCCACGGATCGGGACCCGGGGCCGGCAGGTTGACTGCTTCTTTCTTCGAACGCCAGACGTTGTAGAGGAAGTACAACACCGACAGGCCAAGCAGGTATGAACCGATCGTCGAGACCAAGTTCCAGAACTCGAAACCGAACCCGGCCGAGTAGGTGTCAATGCGGCGGCTCATGCCCTGCAAACCGAGGACGTGCATCGGGCCGAAGGTCAGGTTGAAGCCAACCAGCATCGACCAGAAGTGCAGGCGGCCCCGCTTTTCGTTCAGGAAATGACCGAAGACTTTCGGCCACCAGAAGTAGATCCCCGCGAACAGGCCGAGCACACCGCCACCGAAGATCACGTAATGGAAATGGGCCACGATGTAGTAGGTATCGGTCTGTTGCGTGTCGGCGGGGGCCAACGAGTGGGTGACGCCGGAAAGGCCACCGATGGTAAACATGGCCACCGTTCCCACCGCGAACAACATGGCGGTCGTGAAGCGCAACTGTCCGCCCCACATAGTGGCGAGCCAGTTGAGGATCTTCACACCGGTCGGGACCGCAATGAACATCGTCGCCAGCGAGAACGCGGCAACCGAGATCGGCCCGATCCCGGAAACGAACATGTGGTGAGCCCAGACACCCCAGCCCATGAAGCCGATGGCGATACCCGAGAACACCATGAAGGTGTACCCGAAAATCGGTTTACGGCTGAACGCCGGGATGACCTCCGAGATAATCCCGAAACTCGGAAGGATGATGATGTACACCTCGGGATGCCCGAAGATCCAGAACAGATGCTGCCAGAGCAACGGGTCTGCGCCGGCGGCCGGATCGAAGAACTGCGAGTCGAACAGGCGATCGAAAATCAGCAGGAAGAGCGCCACCGTGATGACCGGCAGGGCGAAAGCCAGCAGGAACTGGGTGACCAGCAGCATCCAGGTCAGCACCGGCATCCGGAACAGGGTCATACCCGGTGCCCGCATGTTGAGCACGGTGACGATCAGGTTCACTGCCGAAACCAGCGAAGCGATACCTGCGATCAACAAACCAATGGCGTAGAAGTCGACGCCATTGGTCGGCGAGAAGGTCACACCACTGTTCGGCGCGTAGCAGAACCATCCACAGTCGGCCCCGCCACCGCCAACAATCCAGCTGGTGTTGAGGAAGATTGCACCCGACAACCAGACCCAGAAAGAAAGGGCGTTGAGTCTCGGGAACGCCACGTCACGGGCGCCGATCTGCAACGGGATCAGATAGTTGGCGAAGGCCGCAGCCAGCGGCATCACGAACAAGAAGATCATCGTCACGCCGTGCATGGTGAAGATCTGGTTGTAGACCTCGGCGCTCAAGAATCCCTGATCAGGGAACGCCAGCTGGGTCCGGATCAGCAGAGCTTCGGCACCACCAACCAAGAAGAAGAACATGGCGGCAACGCCATACATGATCCCGATCTTCTTGTGGTCAACAGAACTCAGCCAGTCTCGCCAGGTGCCTTTGGGCTGGGGGCGGGTCAGAACACCGAGCGGTCGCTCGGCGAACGTCTCACCACTGGTAAGGGCTAGGGGTTCTTCGGTGATCGCCATGTCACTCCACCTCCGTTGCCGCGAGAACCTCGGCCGACGGCTTGGAGCCGAGGGTTTCGAGGTAGGCGACAAGATCGCTGATCGTACGTTCGTTCAATCCCAGGTTCGGCATCCCTCGAGGAAGCACACCGTCGGGAAGGTTGTTCGCCGCGTTGGCCTTGACGACTTCAGGGTTTCGCAACCATTCAGAAAGGTCGTCGCGGTTGAAGCTGCCGTCGGGGTTGTAGGTATTGAGGATTCCGCCAGCGAAGGTGCTCCGGCTCGCGAAATGGGTGAGGTTCGGTGCCGCGCCCGATTCCACTGCAGCCCCGGAGTAGCTGTCGCTGTTTACCCCTTCCACCAGATGGCAGGAGGTGCAGTTTCCGGCGAAAGCCACCGCACCGCGGGAAACCGCGTCGTCCTCGTTGGCTTCGGGAAGTGCAGGAACTTCTCGTTGTTCGTCAATCCACTGTTGGAAGCCTGCGTCGTCCATAGCCACGACCTGCATCCGCATCCGTGAATGGGAAAGTCCACAGAACTCGGTGCACTGACCGAAGTAGACGCCAGGATCGTCGGCGGAGAGCTTCCATTTGGCGAAGTACCCGGGCCGAGCGTCGCGTTTGCCGTTCAGCGCCGGAATCCAGAACGAATGGATGACGTCACGGGAGGTAACGATGAGTTCAACTTCTTCCCCCGCGGGGATAATCATCTGACCGGCAGTGACGATGTCAGCCGGGGGGAGGTTGTTCGGATCGCCGAGCATTTCTGCGTCAACGTCTTCGCTGAAGTAGTAGCGGAACTCCCACCACCACTGTTGGCCAACCACCACAACTTTTGGTTCCCAGCTGGTCGTGGCACCGTCCACGCTGACCTCAACCGCATTGGCTTTGGTGTCGTTGACCACCAAATGGGTGGTGATCGTCAACACCGCCACAATCACCATGATGATCGCTGGGCCAATGGTCCAACCGATTTCCAAAGTGTTGTTGTGGGTGGTCTGAGCCGGGAACTCATCGGAGTCGTAGTTGCTGACCCGGCTGCGAAGCGACATGTAGACAACCCCGCCCACGACCAAAACCAAAATGACACCGGCGATTGCCAACACCGGGTCGAGCAGATCGTCGATCTGACGGGCCGTCTCCCCCTTCGGGTCGAGCGTGTTCAGTTCGGCGTCGCTGGCACAGCCGCTCAGCAACAGGCCGAGCAGCAGGACCAATCCGAATAGATAACGACGGGGGTGCTTGGACATTTCACTCACAGGCTTCATCACTCACCGGTCTCACTATGGGTGGGGGTTTCATGGTCGACTTCGTGATGGTGGAACTCGCGGGTTCCGTCTACCGCGGCGACAATGCCGCCGGCGAGGACAGCCACACCGGCGGTGAGCGCCAGACCCGCCAGCAGGTTGCGGCTGATGTGGGGTCGGTTCGCCATCAACGTGCCGAGACCAAAGATCACTACGGCGATCAGCGTCGCCCACACCAGAGCGCCGTTGACGCTGGCGTTGAGCAGGATCCGGCTTACTGCCAGCACAAAGACACCAACGATCGCGACACCAGCCAACGGGATTTCGATGGGGGCCATGATCCGATCCCGCAGCGACCGGTTGGCGTCTGGGTCTCCGGTGGCTCGATCAGCCCAGGCATCCATGGTCCATTCGAGCGCTACCAAGCTCACGATGACCAGACCCAGAACGAACACCGCAGAATGCACGACGAGGCCAATGGTCATGGTTGCCGCCCCGAACGCACCCGCTACCGGCCACATGCTGCCGGTGGTTGAAGCCGCCGGAGCCAACGTCTCAACTCCGAGGTAATGCGCTTGGGCGGCCGGATCGGCGTCCCGCATTGCCACCAGAAGGCCACCGAGACCGGCCGAAGCAAGCCCGAGGCCGATCAAAACGAGGTAGCCGACGTGTTCGCCAACGCCGCCTTTCCATCCCAGCGTCAGCGGTCCGACGTGCTCACCACCAGTGGAATACCCGTAGGCAATGGCAGCCGCGGCGAGGGCCATGGCGAGACCGAAGAAGAATTTGAAACCCGTAGTGAACATGCTTCCCCTACTTGGTGACGTAGACGGCGATCCAGGTGACCCAGTACATGAAGGACACCACATGCCAGAACAGCGCCGCCGAAGCGACCCCATCGTCCTGACGCGGACCGAACTGACCGAACAGGGCCCGCAACGTGGTGAGGGCCAAGAAGATCACGGCAAGGATCAAAAAGACGATGAACGTGCCGTTAAGGACAAAGAACAGCAACTCGGCGGTGCTGCCGTCGAGGGCAAAGCCGGTGTCGTTGAGGATGAACCACATCTGGTTGAACACGGCAGCCCCGAACAACCCGGTGAGGGCCATGGCCACGTAGGCGTTGCGCCGATCCTCGTTACCGATGGCCTGAACCGCCCACCGAACCGTGAACGTCGAGAGGATCAAGGTCCAGAACACAAACCCTGACGGGCCAAGTTCGACCACCCCTTCCGGGAACCATTCGGTGCCTTCGATCCGGGCATCGCTGCGAGCGTTGAGGTACAGCGCCAACAAACCAAAGAAGGTCATCAACGCCGCGGCAGAACCAAACATGGTCCCGACGACGACCGTGCGGGGCCGTCGTAGTTCAGCTGCGGGAAGTCCGGTTGTTGCAGTCATCAGGCCTCACCTCCATCGTCACCCTCCGAAGAGAGCCGAGCCAAGTCCAGCAATGGTGCTTCAGACGTGACCTTGTTGGCTTCCCAGACCTCTGAGGTGGTCCATTCCAGTGTCTGGCCACCCCACGGGTCGGTGACGGCCGAAGTCTCGTTACGCACGGCACCAACCAGTGAACTCAACAGGCCAAGGCCGCCGAGAGCCATCAGGGCCGCGCCAGCCAGCGACACCAACACCATGACATCGATCAACTGCCCGCCTTCCTCAGCGAGCATCACGTCGGGAGCGTCTGCGAACCCGGCAACCACGTCGCTGAGCCCGACCAGCAGGCCGCCGCCGAGCAACAACAACGCCACCAGCGTCATCGACCCGGACGGCAACAGTCGTCCCCACACCACCGGTGACCAGAAGAACAGGCCGGTTACTCCACCAAGCAGGGCCGCCGCCAGGGCCAAGTTCATCACGCCAGTGTCAGCGGTGGTTCCGATCAAGTCGAACGGGTCAACAACCCGAGCAGCTCCCGCCGCGGTGGCCGCGAGGAACAGCAGGCCCGCTCCGAGTGCACCGACCAGATGCATCGGCGGGACGCCAACCGGTGCTTCGCCAGCTTTCAACGTTGCTGCGTTTCCACCGAGGTAAGCCAAGGCCGGCAGCACTGCGGCCAAACCGAACGCCACGTACACCAGAAGGTCACGGTGATCGCCGTCAAGGATCGGCTGGCTCCAACCGCCGACCGAAAGAACCCCGGCCAACCCCAGAAGCGCCATCATCGCCGGGTGGCTGACCTGACGGCCTTTGGCCACCACCGGCACTACCGACCCGAACACGCCGAGCGCCGGAATCGCAATCGAGTAGATCTGGGGTTGTTCGAACAACCAGGCCAACTGGTCGTAGATCATGGTGGAACCTTCGGGTTCACCGAACACCAGCGGCCCACCCCGAAGATCGACGTAGATCACCACGATGTTGGCGATCGCGACCGGCAGGGTCAACACCCACACCGTTGCCGCGACCAGCATCGACCAGGCGAACAGCGGTACCCGCATCAGGTTCATTCCGGGGGTACGCAGTGAGATCACGGTGGTCAACACGCAGATCGAACCGATGATGATCGAGAGCATGACCAGCCCCGTGCCAGTCAGGGTCAAAGCCATGGCATCGGCTTCTCCGGTGGTCACACCGTCAATCGCGCCCCAACCGCCACCGGCCAGCACCGCGGCGACAACGATCCCCGCTCCCAGCACGTAACCCCATGCCGCAGCCAAGGCCGCCCGGGGGAACGCAATCTCACGGCTTCCGACCTGCCCCGGAACCACCGCGATCGCGAGTCCCAGCAGCAGAGGAATGGCAACCAGCAGAACCATCCCAAACCGGTACAGCCCCCACATCTGGAAGTACGCGTTCACTCCACCAAAGATTCCGACATTGTCAGGATCCAAACGTTCCGCCGAAACCGCGACCCCAAGGGCCAGACCGGCCGCCATCAACAACGAGGCGGTCGTCAACCAAATGCGTGCGATCACCTTGTTGTCGCTCGTCGAGAGCCACAGGTAAAGACCTTTTGCGGCGTTCGCGGCTCCGTCGTTCGCTTCTGCCGCCCCCTGAGGCGGTGACTCGGTCATCGTCATTGGTGTTCGATTCCTCCGTCAGCGACCGACGGCGATGCGCCGTCGCTGGAAAACATAGACACGGCGGCCAACAAATTGGCCGCGCACGGTGGCAAAGCCTACATCCCAAGTCGGGTCGGACCCGAAACCGGGGACAGATAATGCGTCGGATCTCACACGGTGTTGATTCCGCTCAGATTCTTTAGATGCCGTTACGAACGATCACGTCGACGGCCATCGCCGCGAACAACAACGTCACGTAGGTAATGGACCACCCGAAGAGCTTCATCGCTTGCTGCGGACGAGGGTCGCGATACACCCGAACCGCGAGGGCGAGAAACACTCCACCGAGCACGACCGCGGCCGCCACATACAGCACCCCCATGTCAGCGACCGGGGCGAAAACCAGCGTCAACCCCCAAAGCAGCACCGAATAGAGGACGATTCTGGTTGCGGTGGTCTTGAGCGATCGCACCACCGGAAGCATCGGCACCTCGGCGGCTTCGTAATCGTCTCGGTAACGAATAGCCAACGCCCAGAAGTGCGGCGGGGTCCAGTAGAAGATGATGGCGAACAACACGACCGGCGGCCAGTCCAGTTCGTTGGTGACCGCTGACCAGCCGACCAGGACCGGAACCGCGCCCGCCGCGCCGCCGATCACGATGTTGCTGGTCGATGAACGCTTCAGCCAAAGGCTGTAGACGAAGACGTAGAACAGGGTCGCCGAAATGGCCAACACCGCAGACAGCAGGTTCACCAGAACCCAGAGCCAGACAAACGCCAGAATTTCGACGGCAAAGGCAAAGATGATCGCTTCCCGGGGGCTGACTTCACCGGTGACCAACGGTCGGCCTTTGGTGCGTTCCATCAGTCGATCGATGTCACGATCGATGTACATGTTGAAGGCATGGGCACCGCCAGCAGCCAGCGTGCCTCCGACCACGGTGGCGACAATCAACCACAGCGACGGGATCCCACCTTCGGCAATGATCATCGTCGGGACGGTGGTGACCAGCAGAAGTTCGATGATTCTCGGCTTCATCAACGCGACGAAAGCGAGCAATCGCGGCCGCGTCGAGCTGTGGGATGAAGCGGTCACCTCGTCAGGTTAGGGGCGCAGGAGCGACTGCGGCTAGCTGGCTCTAACGTCAAGTCATGTTTCGCCGCGGGATCTCCCCCGAACGCTACGTTCAATTTGCCCGGTGGTCGCTCTGGTCGCTGACCGTCATCGTGGTCACCGGTGGTGCTGTGCGCCTCACCGGATCGGGTTTGGGCTGCTCGGATTGGCCGACCTGCGAGCAGGATCAAGTCGTTCCCGATCTCGAATACCACGCGCTGATCGAGTTCGTGAACCGAATGTTTACCGGGGTAGTGACGGCGACGGTGGTCATCGCGGTGCTGGGTTCGTTGCGCCGTCGCCCTCGTCGACCTGATCTCGTTCGCTGGTCACTCGGTCTTGTCGTCGGGGTGTTGGCCCAGATCCTTCTGGGTGCGTTGCTGGTCAAAACCGATCTCGATCCGCGTTTCACGATGGGCCATTTCCTCCTTTCCATGGTGCTGCTGTGGAACGCGGTGGTGTTGATCGAACGGGCTCGCCTCCAACCCGACGGGAACGAAGCGCCGCCTGCGGCCATCGAGTCGAACCGACTGCGGTTCTTGACCCGTTTCGTTGGTGCGCTCGGTGCGGTTCTGCTGGTGACAGGAACCATCGTCACCGGAACCGGCCCGCATTCTGGTAGCGACGACCCCACCGTGGCGGCCCGTTTGCCGTTTCAGATTCGTGACGTGACCCGAGTCCACAGCTTGACGGCGATCTCGCTGTTGGTGCTGGTGTTGTTCACCACCCACCAGGCTCGTCAGCGCAACCTTGAACGTTTAGGGTCTCAAGCCGGTTTGGTCGCAACGCTGCTGCTGATCCAAGGCATGGTCGGTTACTGGCAGTATTTCGCCGGGGTTCCGGTGCTGCTGGTTGGGATCCATCTCACGTTGGCTTCGCTGTGCTGGATCTCCATCGTGCGACTGGTCTGGACCTCTGAGCACCTTCACCGAACCCGCGCTGCGTCATGACCGCGCCGGTTGCCACCCCTGACCAATCCACCGGGACCGAGTCGGCGTTGGATCGCCCGTGGAAAGTGCTGGTCTGGGACGATCCGGTCAATTTGATGTCGTACGTGACGTTCGTCTTTCGCAAACTCTTCGGTTTCTCCGAAGAGAAAGCTCATCGGCTGATGATGGAAGTCCACGTCGAAGGCCGGGCCGTGGTGTCCTCCGGGGCTCGTGAACGAGCCGAGATGGATGTGTTCCGGCTTCACGAACACGGTCTGTGGGCCACCATGGAACAGGATTCTTGATGGCTCGCAAACGGTTTCAGCCCCGGTTTGTTTGGGACCAGGGTCAGGTGGTGGTCAACTTTGCTGAACACGAGCGAGAGATGCTCAACCATCTACTCGACCAGCTCCGTCAGATCGTCACCGTCGATGAGGATCCGGCACTGCACCCGCTGAAGCCAGCCGCCCACCCCAACGACCCAGCCGCCGAAGAGCAGTTTCGGGAGCTGATCGGAAACGACCTGCAACGATCACGGTTGGACGCTCTGGATCTGGTCATCGACGGGCTTGAACGCTCCAGCTCAGACAACGGCGGTTTGGACGACGGGGCTGTCAGTGCCTGGATGCAGAGCATCAACGCGCTTCGGATCCTGCTCGGTCAACGGCTGGAAATTGACGCCACGGAACATCTCGAAATCGAACAGCTCAACGACGAACAACGAGGTCTGTTCGAGCTGTTCGAATGGTCCGGTTGGCTTCTTGAACAGCTGGTTTCGGCCTCAACGGCAGGACTCGATCAGCACCGAACCAATCCTCAGTAGCCTCGTTCGCTGCTCGATTGGTGTGCGTCCGCTCCCGATGATCCGCGTGGAAGATGTTGGACCGGAAATGATTCCCCTATACATTTTCCTCGGTTCCTTCGGGAACCCCGCCCCCTTCGTCCAGCGGCCCAGGACGCCGGCCTTTCACGCCGGTAACACGGGTTCGAATCCCGTAGGGGGTGCCAACATCGGCACCGCAAGGCCGTCGATGAAGGAACCATCACGGGCGGGTTGCCATCTGACCGATGCAGCCCTACCGTTTTGCCTTCACCCGGTTCGCCGGGCGAGAGGTCCTGTAGATCAGTTTGGAGTGATCGCCACCCTGTCAAGGTGGAGGCCGCGGGTTCAAATCCCGTCAGGACCGCAACAGCATCTCTTTCGCAGAGATGTCACAAGAGGTCGGGTAGCTCAGTTGGCAGAGCGGCCGCCTGAAAAGCGGTAGGTCACCGGATCGACGCCGGTCCCGACCACCTTAGGTTCATCGCCCCGGCTCTCGAGCTGGGGCGATGGCGCGTTCGGGCCTTGGGTTCGCGAAACCCGATGAGCGCTACCGGATCGGTTTCGCTACAGCGCAACCGCCGCGTGGAAGCCAGCGTGGATTGCTCCTTCGAGGTAGCCCACCCCGTCGGCGTCGCCGATGACGAGGGGGTCAAGCCCGGCCGCCGTGAACGCCTCGGCGAGCCGACGATCACCGGTCAGTCCCGTGGCGATCACCACCGTGTCGGCCCGAGCCGTGGCCGCACCATCTTCGGTTCGGTAGGAAACGTTGTCGGTCCCGATTTCGATCTCGGATGCTCCCGTGACCAGCACCGCACCGTGTTCGCGCAGATCGCCCAGTACCCGCCAACGCCTCGGGTGGGCCATCTCCAGCGCCAGTTTCTCGCCTTCTTCAATCACGGTGACCTTCCGGCCTCGCTCCACCAGAAATTCGGCAAGTTCGGCTCCAACCAGTCCCCCACCCACCACGACCACATGGCGGCCGACCGGCAGGAAGAACCGGGTGAGATATGCGAGCCGTCCTGGATCGGCAAGCAACCCCAGACGGCGACCAACCGCAACCCCCAACCGAATTGGCCAGACCAGTTTCTTTGCCGCCCCTCCCGATCCAGATCCGACCAGCAAATCGCGCAGATCGTCACCATCGAAGACGTGCCGCTGGTCGGCGCCGGGAAGCGTTGACCGGTTTCGGGCCGCGCCGCTGGCAACCACCAGATGATCCGGTTGCAACGCGTGGATCGTTTCGGCAGTGGCGACCGTCGAAAGCCGAACATCGATTCCTAACCGGGAGACCTCATGTTCATACCAGTTGAGGAGGCGAAGGTTTGGTTCGTAAAGCAAGGCCGCGAAACGAAGCGCTCCACCGATCCGGTCAGCTGCTTCCAAGACGGTGACGTGATGGCCGCGCTGCGTTGCCACTCTGGCCATCTCCAGTCCGGCGGGGCCGGCACCAACGATCACAACCCGTTTGGAAGTGTCGGCCGGGCTGCGCTCAAGGTCGGCCAGCTCGGCTTCTCGACCAACCACCGGATTGACCGCACATTTGACCCGTTGATCGAAGAACGGTTGAGCCACGCAGACGTAACAGTTGATGCAGGGCCGAATTTCGGCTTCGCGGCCTTCGGCCACTTTGGCGGCAGTTGCCGGGTCGGCGAGCATCTGGCGACCCATCCCCACCAGATCGGCCTTGCCGTGGGCGATGAGTTCATCGCCGACCGCAGGACGAATACGTCCGACCGCAATGACCGGCACCGGCAACGACGCCACGAGTCGTCCGCTGAGCGCAGCATGGCGGGCTTCCTGGTCGGGCAGGGTGCCTTCGGTAAACGCCCGACCCGACGTCTGATCGCCGTACGCCGACAGGTGGATGGCGTCGGCCCCAGCTTCAACCGCCAGCCGGGCGGTCACTTCACAGTCGGGAAACGAGATGCCGTCAGGGGTTCGATATTCGAGCGCGTCGAGTCGGCACCAAACCGGGTAGTCGGCACCGGCTCGACGCTTCGCTTCGGTGATCAGTTCGCAGAGCAACCGCGACCGATTCTCGATCGAACCGCCGTATGCGTCGGTGCGCTGGTTCCATTGGCGGGACAGGAACGACGAAACCAGATAGCCGTGGGCGCCGTGCAGTTCCACCGCGTCAAAACCGGCTCGACGGGCCCGGTCAACGGCGTCACCAAACGCCGCGGTCAACTCGGCGAGGTCTTCGTGCGTCGCCGCCCGATAGTCAGGTTTGAGCCCACCCGAAGCCCCGGCCATCAACATCAACTCATCCATCGAGAGATCGGCGACCATGTCGAGGTTGCCACCCCACTGCGGTACCGAAGGGACCAAAACCGGAGCCTCGTTCTTGATGTCGAGACGGCTCACCTTGCCGTGATGGACCAACTGCACCGCGATCTTCGACCCGTAGGCGTGAACCCGACTGGTGAGCTCCTGCAACTCGGGAAGGAACCGGTCATCGGAAAGTGCTAGTTGGTGGGCCGAGTTGGCGCCCCGCGGATAGGCAAACGCGGTGACCTCGGTGATGATCAGTCCCGCTCCCCCGCGGGCCCGTTCCTCGTAATACCGAATGACTTCTTCGTTGGCTCGACCGTCGCTTCCGACGATCTCTACGCCCATCGGGGCCATGACGATTCGGTTGGGAACCGTCATGGAACCGACGGTGACCGGAGCCAGCAGATGTTCCCTCATGGCTGGAACGGTAGTGGCCGCGACGCGATGGTCTGCAACCCGCGACCGTTACGAGCGAATCGCTCCATCGAGAACCGCGGCGTTGGCCACGGCACTCGCCACAGCCGGAGCGACCGAACGGTCGAACACCGACGGCACCACGAAATCGGGTCGGAGTTCGTCGTCGGTCACTACCTTGGCGATGGCTTCGGCGGCTGCCACCTTCATCGATTCGGTAACCGAATGAGCACCAACGTCGAACGCGCCCCGGAAGATCCCGGGGAAGGCCAACACATTGTTGATCTGGTTCGGGAAGTCGCTTCGACCGGTGGCCATCACCGCGGCGAGGCCATCCGCAGTTTCTGGACGAATCTCCGGGTCGGGGTTGGCCATGGCGAACACGATCGGGTCTTTGGCCATCTGGCGAAGATCACTGGCGTCGATCAGGTTGGGAGCGGACACACCGACGAAAATGTCGGCGCCCCGCAACGCGTCTTGCAGCGAGCCAGCCATCCGTTCCGGGTTGGTGTGCTCGGCGAACCATTCTTTGGCGAAGTTCAGCCGGTCTCGTCCAGGGTGAATGATGCCGACGCTGTCCACCCCCACGATGTTGGTGGCGCCCGCATCGCGCAGGATCTTGCCGATCGCCACTCCGGCTGCACCCATTCCCGAGATCACGATCCGGCAATCGGCGAGCCGCTTGTCCACGATCTTCAACGCGTTGGTCAGGCCGGCCAGCGTGACCACCGCCGTTCCATGCTGGTCATCGTGAAACACCGGAATGTCCAACGACTTTTTGAGTGCGTCTTCGATCACGAAACAATTCGGAGCCGCGATGTCTTCAAGGTTGATGCCACCAAAGGTCGGAGCGATCCGCTGCACGGTGGCGATGATCTCGTCCGGATCTTTGGTGTCGAGGCAGATGGGAAAACCGTCGACCCCTGCGAACTCTTTGAACAGCAGGGCTTTGCCTTCCATGACCGGCATGGCCGCTTCGGGACCAATATCGCCGAGACCCAACACTGCGGTGCCGTCGCTGACGATAGCCACCGTGTTCTTCTTGATCGTGTAGTCGTGGGCGAGGCTTCGGTCGCCGTGGATGGCCATGCACACCCGGGCCACGCCTGGGGTGTAGGCCATGGCTAGGTCGTGGGCATCCCCAACCGAGCACAACGGAAGCACCTCGATCTTGCCCCCTTCGTGAAGCCGGAACGTCCGGTCCCACCAGTCCACAACGGTGACCCCGCTGAGGGCTTTGGCCACCTCAACGATCCGCTGACTGTGAGCTTCGTCTCGGGCATGGACGTCCACGATCCGGGTAACCGACGGCCCTTTGGCTTCGAAACCGGAAGCGCCGGCGATGTTTCCACCCGCTTCACCGATGGCAACCGCGAACCGGCCAAGGGTCCCCGGAACGTTGTCGAGTTCGATCTTCAGACCGATGGAATACGCCGCGGTCGGCACGGTAGTCATGGGGCCTGACGCTACCGCTACCCAACCCTGATCCGACCACCCACGAACCAGTTCAGCCCGAGGCAGTGGCGAGGAGTTGAGGGGGAAACCGACTAGACGCGGACTTCGGCCGAGGCGGCCGCGGCGGCCGGAAAGCGGGCCAAGATGCGGTCAGCCCGTTCGACGATCCGCTGAACCTGCACCGCGGCAGTTCCGGTAAACGCTGTCGGGTCGGCCAGCAGTGCGTCGAGCTGTTCGCCGTCCAACGGGATCCGACTGTCCGCCGCGAGGCGAGCCAGCAGATCGCCACCAGGGTCTCCCGCTCGACGAGCCAATGCCGCCGCCACCGCATGTTCCTTGACCAACTCGTGGGCTTCTTCGCGTCCGAGCCCTGCGTCCACCGCGGCCGAAAGCACCCGGGTTGTGGCAAGGAACGGCAGGTCGCGTCGAAGTTCCGCGGCCACCACCGCCGGGAACACACCGAACTCGTCGAGCACCCCCAGCGCGGTTTGGACCAGCCCGTCGGCGGCCATGAACGCGTCGGGGAGCATGACCCGACGAACCACCGAACAACTGACGTCGCCTTCGTTCCACTGCCGCCCAGCGAGGCTGGCCGCCATCGTCAAATGCCCGTCCAGCACCACCCGAAGCCCATTGACCCGTTCAGAACTCCGGGCGTTCATCTTGTGCGGCATCGCCGATGAGCCAACCTGTCCCGGCCGGAACCCTTCAGTGGCGAGTTCATGCCCAGCCATCAGGCGCAGGGTCATCGTTGCCGTCGACGGAGCCGAAGTGCTCTGAACCAACGCCGAGACCACGTCGAGGTCGAGCGATCGGGGGTAGATCTGACCGACCGAATCCAGAACCCGGGCAAACCCGAGGTGCTGGGCCACCATCGCTTCAAGCTCATCAACCCGATCGGTGTCCCCGAGGAGATCGAGTTGATCAAGCCGAGTGCCGACCGGTCCTTTGAGCCCGCGAAGTGGATACCGGGCCAACAGGTCCTCGATCCGTTCCAGCCCGATCATCGTTTCTTCGGCCCAGTCGGCGAAGCGTTTCCCGAGGGTGGTGGCCTGCGCGGCAACGTTGTGGGTTCTGGCCACCATCACCAGGCCCGTGTGTTCTTCGGCTAGCGCCGAGAACCGTCCCAGCAGCGCCACCAGCGAGTCCCGCACCGACTCAAGTGACCGTTTGATCTGGAGTTGTTCAACGTTTTCGGTGAGGTCACGCGACGTCATACCTCGATGAATGTGTTCGTAGCCGGCGAGGGCGCAGAACTCATCGATCCGGGCTTTGACGTCGTGACGGGTGATTGCCTCACGTTCGGCGATCGAGGCCAGATCCACCTGCGCTTTGACCGCCTCGTAAGCCTCGATGGCCGCTTCGGGGATCGCTACCCCAAGCTGTTGCTGGGCTTTCATGACCGCCAACCACAGCTCACGCTCGGCAATGACCTTGTGTTCCGGCGACCAGATCAGGTTCATCGCGGTGCTGGCGTAGCGGGCGGACAGCACGTTTGGCATCGGATCAACGGTCACGGTTCAACCTTTCGTTGCGGGCTGGATGCTCCTGGTCAGGCGTGCCGGTCAAGGAACTGTTCACGGCCTGGGCCAACCCCGACCAAGCGAATCGGAACACCGATCTGCTGCTCCAAGAACGCGAGATAATCGGCGGCCTGCTGCGGAAGTTCACTGAGGCTGGTCGCGGCCGTGATATCGGATTTCCATCCCGGCAGTTCCTCGTAGATTGCGGTGGCCCGATGAAGTTCTGACTGGTGGTACGGCAGTTGCGTCACCCGTTGACCGTCAATCTCGTAGGCGACGCATACTTTCAACGTCTCAAGCTGGTCCAGCACGTCAAGTTTGGTGATCGCCAACTCGCTGAGCGAATTGACCCGCACCGCATGGCGCAACATGACCGCGTCGAGCCAACCCGGTCGGCGACGACGGCCGGTGTTTGTCCCGTATTCGCGACCCACGTCGACGAGATGATCACCGATCTCGTCGAACAGTTCCGTTGGGAACGGTCCCGCCCCAACCCGGGTGACGTAGGCCTTGGCGATCCCGATAATGCGATCAATGTGGCGAGGGCCGATCCCCGCCCCGGTGCAAGCCCCACCGGCTACCGGGTTGGACGACGTCACGAACGGGTAGGTGCCGTGGTCGAGATCCAAAAACGTGGCTTGTGCCCCTTCGAGCAGCACTTCGTTGCCGGCTTCGAGCGCATCATGCACGATTGAAACGGCATCCCCAATGTGAGGAATGATCCGCGGTGCGTATTCGTTGAGGTAGTTCGCCGCGATCTCGTCGCCATCGACGGCGGGTTGCCCAAACACCTGGGTCAGTACCTTGTTGGTGTAGTCGAGGGCCACCTGAAGTTTCTCGGTGAAGATTTTCGGGTCGAGCAGGTCCTGAACCCGAAGTCCGACCCGCATGGCTTTGTCGGCGTAGGCCGGTCCGATCCCTCGCTTGGTGGTTCCGAGCTTGGCGTCACCGAGCTGCCGTTCATGCAGTGCGTCGAGTTCCTGATGGTACGGCATGATCAGGTGGGCGTTGCCCGAAACCACCAGCGACGAACAATCGACGCCTTTGCTTTCGAGCATGTCCATCTCAGAGATCAGGACCTTCGGATCAACGACGACACCGTTGCCGATGACCGGAATGGTGTGGTTGTAAAGGACTCCGCTGGGAACCAGCTGAAGGGCAAACGTTTCTCCGTCGACTACCAGGGTGTGGCCCGCGTTGTGGCCGCCCTGATACCGGACAACCAGCTTCATTTCTTTTGCCACGAGGTCGGTGAACTTACCCTTGCCCTCGTCTCCCCATTGGGTACCGACGACTATGGTCGCTGGCACGGCGCACTCCTCTCGCGGGTTTGCGTTACCACGAAAGGCTAGCCCGGTTGACGGCTTGTTGCTTCGTGTCTCAGCCGGTTTGGTTCCGGGGTGATGATGGCACCAACCGGGGTTCAGCGCAGAACAAATCCGGGGGCTTCGGCGGGATCTGCTTCCGGGTCGGACGCCATCACATCCACGGTGACCGCGTCGCCTTCCTGATAGCGACCTTCGAGCACGGCGAGCGCCAGCCGGTCACCAATCTCGCGTTGGATGAGCCGTTTGAGTGGGCGAGCCCCGAACGCCGGATCGAACCCGCTGCTGGCCAGTTGGGCCTTGGCTGCTGCGGTCACCTCCAAGATGATGCGCCGTTCGGCCAAACGACTCGACAGCCCCGCCAGTTGAATGTCGACGATCTGGACCAGATCCGCTTCGCTGAGCGGTCGGAACCGAACGATGTCGTCGATGCGGTTGACGAATTCGGGCCGGAAAAAATCTCCCGGTTCGCCTGGCAGGTTGGAGGTCATGATCAACACCACGTTGCTGAAATCGACTGTGCGTCCTTGGCCATCGGTGAGTCGACCGTCGTCAAGCAACTGGAGCAGCGTGTTGAACACGTCGGGATGAGCCTTTTCCACCTCGTCAAGCAACACCACCGAGTAGGGCCGCCGCCGCACCGATTCGGTGAGCTGCCCGCCTTCGTCGTACCCGACGTATCCGGGGGGTGCGCCAATGAGCCGACTCACGCTGTGCTTCTCCATGTATTCAGACATGTCGATTCGCACCATCGAACGTTCATCATCGAAAAGGAACTCGGCGAGCGACCGCGCCAACTCGGTTTTGCCCACCCCGGTTGGGCCCAGGAACAGGAAACTTCCGATCGGCCGGTTGGGGTCGGAAAGCCCGGCCCGGCTTCGACGGATGGCGTTAGCGACGACCGCCACCGCGTCGTCTTGGCCGATCACTCGTTCATGCAGATGGTCCTCAAGCCGCACCAGTTTCTGAACTTCGCCTTCCATCAGACGACTCACCGGGATCCCGGTCCAGCGCCCAACCACTTCGGCGATGTCTTCTTCGGTGACTTCCTCTTTGAGCATGGAGTCGTGGGCTTGAACCGTGTCGAGGTTGCGGCGAGCATCATCAAACGCTCGCTCCCGTTCCGGGATCCGCCCGTAGCGAAGCTCGGCTGCTTTCTCCAGGTTGGTTTCGCGGTCAACTTCACTGCGGAGCTGTTCGAGTTCTTCGTTGATGGCGCGCAGGTCGGCGATGGCGTCACGTTCGCTCTGCCAACGAGCCGTCAATCCCGACAGGTTTTCGTTGAGATCAGCGAGTTCGCGGTCGAGGTCATCAAGTCGTTCCTGAGAAGCGCGGTCGGTTTCTTTGGCCAACGCCACCCGTTCAATTTCGAGTTGGCGGATACGCCGGGCCACGACATCGATTTCGGTAGGCACCGAGTCGATCTCGATTCGTAGCGAGCTGCCGGCCTCGTCGATCAGGTCGATGGCCTTGTCGGGAAGGTGCCGGCCGGTCAGGTAACGGTCGCTCAGCACCGCCGCCGCCACCAACGCACTGTCCTGGATGCGAACACCGTGATGTACTTCGTAGCGTTCCTTGAGGCCTCGCAGGATGGCAACGGTGGCATCGACCGAAGGTGGCAGCACCAGCACCTGTTGGAAGCGTCGTTCTAGTGCCGGGTCTTTCTCGACATATTTTCGGTATTCGTCGAGGGTGGTGGCGCCAACCATTCGGAGCTTCCCTCGAGCCAGCAACGGTTTGAGCATGTTGCCGGCATCCATCGCGCCGTCGGCACCGCCAGCCCCCACGACCGTGTGCATTTCGTCGATGAAGGTGATGATCTCGCCTTCGGCGTCTTCGATTTCTTTGAGCACGGCCTGAAGGCGCTCTTCGAACTCTCCCCGGTATTTGGCTCCGGCCACCATGGCCGAAAGGTCGAGGCTGATCACCCGCTTGTTCTTGAGGCTTTCCGGCACGTCGCCTTCGACGACCCGCTGAGCGAGTCCTTCGACGATGGCGGTTTTGCCGACACCGGGTTCACCGATCAGCACCGGGTTGTTCTTGGTTCGCCGACTCAGCACCCGGATGACTCGGCGGATTTCCTCGTCGCGCCCGATCACCGGGTCGAGTTCTCCGTCTCGGGCGGCGTCAGTGAGGTCTCGTCCAAACCGGGTGAGGGCCTGATACTGGTTTTCGGGGGTTTGGGTGGTGACACGATGGCTTCCCCGGATTTCGCGAACTGCTTCGAGCATGGTGGTTTGATCCACCGCGGCCAGCCCTTCGACGGTGTCGGTCAGCGCCAGCAGGAGATGCTCGGTGGAGAGGTACTCGTCGGTGAGGTCGGTTCGCAGGCCGTCGGCTGCTTCGAAAACCGAGCGAAGCGACCGACTGAGCTGCGGGTCGGAACCGTACGCGTTCGGGAGTTTGGCCAACGTCTGCTCAGCCTGGTTGCGAACGGCAACGATGTCGCTGCCAACCCGGTGCAGGATCGGGATGACGATGCCTTCGTTCTGCCCGAGGAGTGCGACCAGCAGGTGGGCGGGGACGACTTCGGGGTGGGCGTCAGCGCGAGCTCGTTCGGTGGCCGCAGAAAACGCCTCGGTTGTTTTCAGTGTCCAGCGGTTGGGATCAAGGGACATGAGGGGACCTCCTTGAATCGTCCTGTCAGCGCTTCATTCTAGCGTTCAGAAAACTTGAGTACAACATGCTCAACTTTGACTTTTCGTGGGTTGGCCCGGATCGACGACATCGGGTGGCGTTGCGGACTGCAGCAATGCCGACGCCACCTGCTCCCAACCGTCTACCGGCGCCTGCGCGGCGGCCGCCAATTCCGGGAGCATCTCGGCGAGCTGAGCCAGCGCCGCAGCTAGCGACTCTGCGGTAACCGCCTCGGACACCAAGCCATCGACGCCGTGACGAACCGATTCCGGGAGCCCCCCAACCGGGGTTACGACCACCGGTCGACCCGCTGCTAACGCCAACGGGACCACCCCAGAAACCGTCGCCGAACGATACGGGGCCACCACCGCATGGTGACGGCTCAGCAGGTCAGAGAGCGCCGCATCGGGAACGTACCCGGGCCGCAGTTCCACGCTGGCTTCCACCGCCAATCGCCCAATGAGTTCCTGATAGTCACTCACCGGTTCCCAGAAATCTCCGCAGACCGTCAGCTCAACATCGAGACCATTTTGGCGAGCCTCGGCCACTGCCTCAATCGCCAGATCCACCCCTTTGTAGGCCCGCACAAAACCCAGGAACAACAACCGCAACGGTGGCGAAGCAGGCAGCGGTGTCCGTTCCACTGGCAGGTTCAGCGGATGGCCGACCACCTCAACCCGGGCTATCCCGGTCGCCGAACGAAGCCCGTCAGCCGCTTCCTGCGAATGCACCACCGCACCGGAACAGCGCGCCACTAACCGCCGCAGCAACCAGCCCGCCAGCGGCATCCGTTCGTGCGGTTCCGGGTTATGAACGAACACCACCGCGGGAACACCGCGGGTGGCGGCCAGCACGACGAGTTGGGCTGGACCATGAAAAGGGGTGGCCCACGCAAGCACCACCAGTTCCGCGGTCCGGGCCCGGCGACCCGCAGCCCACCAGCTCAGCGGGTTCCACCACCGCAACCCGAAGCGAACACCCTCCGGAGCCTGAACCGCGTCAACCGACGGCTGCTCACCTCGAAACAGTGCTCGCGGGTACTGCGACCGCCACGATTCGACCTGAACGTCATGCCCGGTGGCGCGCAATGCCTGAACGATCTGCCATCCGTGCTGGGAAATCCCTCCCCGCAACGGCGGCACCGGACCCACAAAGGCAATACGCATGGTCCCTGAACAGGCCGCGGCTAGGAGCCGCGCTTGTAGATGGTGATGCTCTGCTTGACCGGCACCAGATCACGGCGCTGCTCGCGACGAACCTGCTTCACTGCCTGCCCGATCGCCGTCTCGGCTTCCGCAACTTGACCTTCGAGTTCGGCCACCCGGTTCTCGAGTTCCAGCACTCGCTTGACGCCCGCAAGGTTCAGCCCCTCGTTGGTGAGCTCCTGAATACGGGTCAGCAAGGCCAGATCTGCATCGCTGTAACGGCGGCTTCCGCCCCCGGTACGCGACGGTTCAACCAACCCTTTGCGCTCGTAGATCCGCAGCGTCTGGGGGTGCACCCCCGCCAGCTCTGCGGCGACCGAAATGACATAGACCGCCCGGTGAAAACGTTCGCCTTCCATCATTCCTCCAATCCGCTAGACACCTAGATGAGCCCGAGGGGAGGGACCACCGACAGCCGCAAGCGCCTCAGTCGCCGCTCGCTGCTCGTCATTGAGTTCCGTGGGCACATCAACCACGACAGTGACCAGCAGGTCACCGCCACCACCTTTACCACGAAGTCGGAATACCTTGCCCGACGGTGTCCCGGCCGGGACCCGCATCTTGACCGGTTCACCAGCCAGAGTCGGCACCGCGAGATCACAGCCAAGTACCGCTTCGGCAAAGGTCACCGGAACGGTCAGGGTCAGATCTTTGCCGGTCCGACCAAACAACGGATGCGGGCCAACCCGAACCTTCACAAACAGATCGCCCGGAGCGCCTCCTTGGCGACCGGGACCGCCTCGACCCTGCAAGCGAATGCGTTGCCCAGTCTTGACCCCGGCCGGGATTCGTACCTTGACCTCACGCGGTCGTACTTCGGTTCCTGAACCGCGGCACGACGTACACGGATCGGTGATGATTGACCCCCGGCCACCACAAGAACTGCAGGGTCGGCGCATCGCAAAGAACCCTTGATTGTCGTCCTGCATGCCATCACCACCGCAGGCGCCACAGCGCTGCGGTGCGTGGCCCGGTGCGCTTCCCGTCCCAGAACAGCTCGAACAGGCCGCCTCCGATGTCAGGTGGATCGAGGTTTCTAGTCCGTTCACCGCGTCTTCGAAATCCAGCGCCAGATCAGCTTCGAGATCGGCGCCTCGTTGCGCCCGGGTTTGGGTTCGTTGCTGGCCGTGGCCCCGACCGCCAGCTCCTCGACCAAACAGCCCACCCAGCAGATCGCTGAGGTCGTCGGGACCGCCAGCAAACGGGCCACCACCGGGTCCGCCGCTGAAACCTCCGGCCATCGGCCCCATCTTGCGAACCTGATCGTAGGAACGCCGACGGTCGTCATCACCGATCACCGCATAGGCCGCCGAGATTTCCTTGAACCGTTCCTCGGCTTGTTGGTTGCCAGGGTTCGAATCAGGGTGAAACTCGCGAGCGAGTTTGCGGTAGGCCTTGGTGATCTCCTTGTCGGTGGCAGTCGCGGCAACACCGAGAATCGCGTAGTAGTCCTTTTCGAACCATTCCCGTTCCGGCTCAGCCATTGTCCACCTCCTTTTCGATCAACGACGCACCGCGCCAGTTCCTACCGTTCAGCCTCGCACCTTCACCATTGCCGCTCGCAGCACCCGCCCATTCCAGGCATAGCCGGTCCGCAGCACCTCAATAACCCGAGGCCCGTCGTGCTCGTCCTCGCCAGGTTCGCTCATCGCCGCCTCGTGGCGACTGGGATCGAACGGGGCATCGGATTCGGCAATCGTCTCAAGCCCCGAACGCTCTAGCTCACTACGCAGGAAACCAACGATCGGCTCGATCCCGTCAACGCCTTGCTGGAGCGCGGCATCGCAGGCGTCAAGCACCGGAAGCAACGCTTCCGCGACGCGAGCCCCGGCTTGCGCCACCTGCTCCACCTGACGTTTTTCTACCTGCTTGCGAAAGTTCGAGAATTCGGCTGAAACCCGCTGAAGGTCGTCAAGGTGTTGATTGCGCTCCGCGGTGACGGCTTCCAACGTGACCAGCAGCTCTTCCACGCTGACCGGTTCGCCGATGACCTCGTCTCCACCGGTTTCCTCAACCAAAACCTCGGGTTCAGGGGTGGCTTCGGTGTCGTCGGCAAACTCCTCGGTGCTCACGAGTCCTGCTCGTCGTCGATGATTTCGGCGTCCACGACCTCGTCATCGGCTGGCGTACCCGCCTCAGCCTCCGCCTCTCGCTCGGCGGCCGCTGCGGCCTCGTAGAGACGCTGCCCGAACTCTTGGCTGGCCGTCATCAACGCATCAGAGCTGGTCTTGATGGCGTCGATATCGGTGCCGTCGAGGGCCTGCCGCACCTCGGCAATTTTCGCTTCGATGGTGGAGCGCTCGTCGTCGGAGACCTGTTCAGCCTGATCCTTGAGCAGCTTCTCGGTTTGGTAGACGAGCGAATCCGCAGAGTTGCGCACGTCGGCCTCTTCCTTGCGTTTGCGGTCCTCCTCGGCGTGAGCTTCGGCATCTTTGACCATCTGGTCGATGATGTCTTTGTCCAGCGAGCTCTGACCCGTGATCGTCATCGACTGTTCCTTGCCGGTGGCCTTATCGCGGGCCGACACATGCACGATGCCGTTGGCGTCGATGTCGAACGTCACTTCGATCTGGGGCACCCCGCGAGGAGCGGGAGGAAGATCAACCAGCTGGAACTTGCCCAGCGTCTTGTTGTACGCCGCCATTTCTCGCTCACCTTGCAGCACGTGGATCTCAACCGAAGGCTGGTTGTCGTCCGCGGTGCTGAACGTTTCGCTCTTACGGGTTGGGATGGTGGTGTTGCGCTCAATCAGCGTGGTCATCACGCCACCCTTGGTTTCGATTCCCAGCGACAACGGGGTGACGTCAAGCAACAGCACGTCCTTGACCTCGCCGCGCAGCACGCCGGCCTGAACCGCTGCACCAATCGCCACCACCTCATCGGGGTTGACGGTTTTGTTCGGTTCCCGGCCGGTCATTTCTTTGACCAGTTCGGTAACCGCTGGCATACGAGTCGATCCACCAACCAGCACCACGTGATCAATATCGCCCTTGGTCAGGTGGGCGTCTTTGATGGCCTGCTCGAACGGCTGACGGCAACGCTGCAACAGACCCGCGGTGAGGTCCTGGAACTTGGCCCGGGACAGTTCGTAATCGAGGTGAAGCGGGCCCGCGTCGGTCGCGGTGACGTACGGCATGTTGATGTGCGTCGAAGTCATCTGCGACAGTTCGATCTTGGCCTTCTCCGCGGCTTCCTTGAGCCGCTGCGATGCCATCGGATCTTTGCGCAGGTCTACGCCATGTTCGCCGTGGAACGTTTCGGCCATCCAGTCGATCACCGCATCGTCCCAGTCGTCGCCACCCAGGCTGGTGTCACCCGAGGTGGACTTCACCTCGAACACGCCATCGCCGAGTTCAAGCACCGAAACGTCGAAGGTGCCACCGCCCAGGTCGAACACCAGAATTGTCTGATCGGTGTCTTCCTTGTCGAGGCCGTAGGCCAGCGCCGCCGCGGTTGGTTCGTTGATGATCCGAAGAACTTCAAGACCAGCGATACGGCCAGCCTCCTGAGTGGCGGTGCGCTGCGCGTCGTCAAAGTAGGCCGGAACGGTGATCACCGCTTGGGTAACGGTGTCGCCCAAGTACTCCTCAGCGTCTCGCTTGAGCTTCATCAGGGTTCGGGCGCTGATTTCACGCGGACCGTAACTCTTGCCATCAATATCAATGGACCAGCTTCCACCCATGTGGCGCTTCACCGAACGGATCGTTCGGTCCGGGTTGGTGATGGCCTGCCGCTTCGCCACTTCACCGACCAGCACCTCGCCGTCTTTCGCGAACGCTACGACCGAAGGAGTGGTACGGGACCCTTCGGAGTTGGGGATAACGACGGGGTCTCCACCTTCAAGCACGGCAACCACGGAGTTCGTGGTTCCCAAGTCAATACCAACAGCCTTCGGCATGGGGTTCTCCTCTTCTGGGGATGTCACTGGGGGATTTCGGGGGCTTCGCGTTGCCAAGACCGTGGAGATCAGGGCAATTTCGCGTTTCTTCTCAGCACGATACCAAGAAGGCACAAAAGTTGAGTGCGTGATTAGCAACTTTTCTTTCGGTTCTCATCATGGCTCAGAAACCGTGTTCCGGACACATCGGGCCGTTGCAGACCGATACGGTGAAGTCATGCACCAACTCGTTCTCGTACGCCACGGCCGCTCCGAATGGAACGAACGCAACCTGTTCACCGGCTGGTACGACTGCCCACTTACCGACGTTGGCCGCGCCGAGGCTCGAGCGGCCGGAACCATGCTCACCGAAGCCAACCTGCTCCCCGACCTGGTGCACACCTCCACCCTGCAACGGGCCATCGAGACCGCCAACCTGCTGCTCGCCTCCTGCGACCGGCAGTGGATCCCGGTGCAACGAAGTTGGCGTCTCAACGAACGCCACTACGGCGACCTGACCGGTCTGGACAAAGCGGCAACCCGCGAACTGCACGGCGACGAACAACTTCAGGCCTGGCGTCGCGGGTACCGAACCCCGCCACCGCCGATCTCACCTGACAACCCGTACAACCCCACCGCCTCACCGGCCTACGCTCACCTACCGGCCGAGGTACTCCCCCTCACCGAATGCCTCGCCGACGTCGTCGACCGCCTGCTCCCCTACTGGGTGGACCGCATCATCCCCGACCTACAGGCTGGCAACCGGGTGCTGGTCACTGCGCACGGCAACTCGCTTCGGGCCCTCGTCAAACACCTTGATGGGATCAGCGACGACGACATCACCGAACTCAACATCCCGACCGGCATGCCGTTGTATTACGAACTCGACGAGCAGTTCCGGCCAGTCGACCATCGACATCCACTCGAACGGGCCTTAGATCCGAAAGCGGCCGCCCAAGCTGCGGCCGATGTGGCCAAACAGGCGGGCGGCCGCTGATCGGCCGTTAATCGTGGAGTGCGCTACGGCGCATCAAACCCGTATCCGGCCGAGCCATGCTCGGCCACGTCGAGGCCCTGGACTTCTTCTTCTTCGCTGACCCGAAGTCCGATCGTCGCTTTGATCGCACCGAAGACCACTGCGCTGGCCACGCCAACCCAGGCAACCACGATCAGCACCATGACCGCTTGCACGGCCAACTGGTCGAAACCGCCGCCGTAGAACAAGCCGGCGTTGTCCCGCAAGAGGAAGGCATCGTCGTAGCGAGCGAAGAGGCCCACCGCCAGCGTTCCCCAGATGCCACAGGCCCCATGAACCGAGATAGCCCCGACCGGGTCGTCAATCTTGATGGCGTCAAAGAACAGCACCGAGAGCACCACGATCAGGCCACCCACAAGACCAATGACTAGGGCAGCCCACGGTTCCACTGCGCCCACCGGAGCGGTGATTGACACCAAACCAGCCAGCGCGCCGTTGCCAGCCATCGCCACATCGGCTTTGCCGGTCTTGACCCAGATGAGACTGGTAGCCCCCACCGTTCCTGCTGCGGCTGCCAACAGCGTGTTTAGCGCCAGGAAAGGAACCAGGTTGTCGGCTGCCAGCTCCGAACCGGCGTTGAACCCGAACCAGCCGAACCACAAAATGAACACACCAATAACCGCGTATCCGATGTTGTGACCTGGGATCGCCCGTGGTTTGCCGTCGGCACCGTATTTGCCCAGGCGAGGTCCCAGCATCCACGCTCCGACCAGCGCCGCTACCGCACCGGTGAGATGCACCACGGTCGAACCTGCGAAGTCGGAGTACACCGCGTCACCGATCGAAAGCTGCGCGATGAGACCGCCACCCCACGTCCAGTGAACAACCACCGGGTAGATCAGGCCGGTCATCGCCGCCGAGAACACCAGATAGGCCGTGAACTTGGTGCGTTCAGCCATCGCCCCTGAAGCGATCGTGACCGCAGTGGCCGCGAACACCACCTGGAAGAAGAACGATGTCGCTGGCGAGAGACCCCCGGAGATGTCGTTGAGTACCGCAGGGTCCGAGGAGTTCTTGAAGAAGAAATCGCTGAGCCCACCCCACCATTTGCCATCGCTGCCGTAGGCGATGGTCCAGCCGACGATGAAGAACATCGGCACACCAATCGCCATGTCGGCCAGATTCTTCGCCATGATGTTTCCGAGGTTTTTGGCCCGGGTCAGCCCCGCCTCCACGAACGCAAAACCGGCCTGCATCAAAAAGACCAAAGCGCCAGCGATCACCAGCCAGAGGTTGTCCACCACGGCCTGCAACGCAACAGCCGGTTCCTCTGCTTGGGCTAGCGCCGGAGACGCCCACAACATCACGGGTAACGAGACCGTGCTGGCACGCACCACTTTCCTCAACATGACAGGTTCCTTTCGTCGGATGGAAAGAAACCTACGAACCGGTGTTTTCCGGATGGTTCGCGGTGTGTTACTCGTTGACGGCCAGTTCCTGAACGGAATCTGACGAGTCGGTGAGCATGTACCCCCGGCCCCGCACGGTCGAGACTCGCAGGTTGGTGGTGTCAAGACGGCGACGAACCCGAGAGATGTGCACGTCAAGGGCATTGCGATCGGGGGCCGAACCCGGCCAAGCGGCTTGGGTCAGATCCCGACGAGACACCACCGACTCGAAACGGGCGACCAAGACGGCAACCAACGCTGCCTCAACCGGTGAGAACGTCACCACCTGCCCCTGAAACCGCAACAGCCCTTCCGGCGTCAAAGCGGGGACTTGGCGGGCTCGCGCCCGACGAGCCAGAGTGTCCGCTCGCAGGCGTACGTCGGCCTGGTCGGCGGGCAGCCGGACCCAATCTTCAAGATCATCGAACGGCACCGGTGGGCTCACGTCACCATCAACCACCAGAAGCCGAGGAACTCCCTCGGCCCGCAACGAAGCCAACTGGTTTTCTGATGCCGGCCAACGAAGCACATGAACATCCATGCCCTGACCGTAGGACCCGAGGATTACCGCAGTGTTTCGCCTGTATGAAGCTGCAACACCTCGCTCGAGGGGCTTGCCGGCAACAACGTTGGAGCCTGATTGCGCGCCCCAATCCCCAAGCCGACTAGATTCGGCACCGCCATGAAAACGCGCCTCAAACCCCACCATCTTGTTCGGGTTCTGGGGGTGGGGATCGCACTCTTCACCTTCGGATCGTACGTTTTGCCCTTCATCACCGATTGGCACGACGAATCGACTGTCTCGCGAGAGGTCTTTCACAACATCCCACCGGCGGTGAAACTCGCCTTTTACACCGTGGTTCCCGTGATCCTCGTGTACGGAGCTTGGATGTTCTCGTACCGGGTAAAGAACTGGGAACGTGGCCGACCCGACAACCGGCGGACCACGCTACGCAACGTCAAACGTCGCAGCGCCGACTTCCGGGCTGGCGTCTACATGCAGACGCTGATGCGCGAACCGGGTGCCGGGATCATGCACTCCATGATCTACTTCGGGTTCTTGATCCTGCTTGGGGTCACTACCGTCCTCGAAATCAACCATCAGGTTCCCGAAGACATCAAGTTCCTTCACGGCGACGTCTACCGGGCCTACGCAGCCATTGGTGATGGGGCCGGGCTGATCTTTCTGATTGGCATTATCTGGGCCATCGTTCGACGGTACGGTCCGTGGAGCTGGCGCCCGTACCGCATCCGGATCAAGTCAAAACCCGAACACGCGGTGATCCTGGGTGTGTTCCTCGCGATCTCGGTGACCGGGTTCGCCGCGGAAGCGTTCCGCATCGCCGAACAAGGCAATCCCGAGTTCGAGAAGTGGAGCTTCGTGGGGTACCCGCTGGCCACCTTGGTGGACGGGGGAAGTTCCGTCGCCGGCTGGCACCAGTTCTGGTGGATTGCCCACGTCGTGAGCTTCATCGCTTTCCTGGTGATCCTGCCCACCACCATGCTTCGCCACATGTTGACCTCACCGCTGAACATGTATCTCAAGGATCGTGACCGGCCCAAGGGTGCGATGAAGCCGATGCCGGATCTGGTCAACGGTGCCACCGAACTCGAGACGTTCGGGGCCAGCGTCATCGAGGACTTCACGTGGAAGCAGCTGCTCGACACCGACGCCTGCACGATGTGTGGACGCTGCACCTCGGTGTGTCCGGCTCACGCCACCGGCAAGCCTCTCGACCCTCGGGAGATCGTGCTCAAGACCGGTGAGGTCATGGCCCGAACCGGTAGCCCCGCCGTTTCGCCACCAATCGGCGTCGACGACGAAATCACCGTGCCCGCCAACTGGATGTTCGATCGCATCTCTCAGGACGAAGTCTGGAGTTGCACGTCCTGTAAAGCCTGCGACGAAATCTGTCCGGTCAACATTGAGATCCTCGACAAGATCCTCGATATGCGGCGCTACCTCACCTTGATGGAAAGCGATTTCCCCTCCGAATTGGGCCAGGCGTTCCGGGCCATGGAGAACTCCGCGAACCCGTGGGCGATGAGCCAGAGCGAACGAGGCGACTGGGCCAAAGACCTCGACGGGATCAACGTCATCGACGGTGGAGACCCCTTCGAAGCGGAATACCTCTACTGGGTCGGCTGTGCCGGATCGTTCGACGACAAGAACAAGAAGGTGACCCGGGCCATGGCCAAGTTGATGCAGCGGGCCGGCGTCGAGTTCGCCATCCTTGGGCCTTCAGAGAACTGCACCGGCGACTCGGCCCGTCGTTCTGGCAACGAATACCTGTTCCAGATGCTGGCCAGCCAGAACGTCGAAACGCTCAACGCCATGGGGGTCAAGAAGATCGTCACCCAGTGCCCCCACTGCTTCAACACGCTGGCCAACGAGTACCCGCAGCTTGGAGGCCACTACGAGGTTGTCCACCACAGCCAGTTCCTTGAATGGCTGGTTGATCAGGGACGGCTCGACCTCAGCAATGCCGAACTTGACGAGCGGGTCGTCTACCACGACAGCTGCTATCTCGGTCGGCACAACGACGTCTACATGGCGCCCCGCAAGGTGCTCGGAAGCCTCGGTGGCATTCAGCTTGTCGAAGCCGAACGAAACGGCACCAAGGGAATGTGTTGTGGTGCCGGTGGTGCTCGCATGTGGATGGAAGAAACCGTCGGGGACAAAGTCAACGACGTTCGAGCCAAAGAGTTGATCGCAACCGGCGCTTCGCGGGTCGCAACCGCTTGTCCGTTCTGTTACATCATGATGGATGACGGTGTGAAGGCTGCGGGCAAAGAAGAAGACGAAGTTCGGGTTGCCGATATCGCCATGACCGTGCTGGAAGCAATTGAGGCCGGCGAGACCGGCAAGCAGTGACTGCCAGTCCCACCATTCTGGTCATCGACAACTACGACTCGTTCGTCTACATCCTGGTCCAGTACCTCGGTGAACTCGGGGCGACACCGGTGGTCTTCCGGCACGACGCCATCGACTGCGATGCCATTGCCGAAATGAACCCCGACGGGATCCTGATCTCGCCCGGTCCCGGGAACCCCGACGAGTCGGGCGTCAGCATGGACGTGTTGTCGGCCTTCGGCGGAACCATCCCGATCTTTGGGGTCTGCCTCGGAATGCAATGCATCGGTCAACACTTCGGTGGTTCCGTGGTCAGGGCCCCTCAGGTCATGCACGGCAAGACGTCCATGATCGAACACGTTGGGACCGGAGTGTTCCGCGACCTACCCAACCCGCTGGAGGCCACCCGGTACCATTCGCTGGTTGTCGACCGGGACTCGCTCCCTGACGAACTCGAGATCACCGCCGAAGGACCCGACGGTCTGATCATGGGGCTCCGACACCGCACCCTTGAGATCGAAGGAGTGCAGTTTCACCCCGAGTCGGTGCTGACCAACGCTGGCCATCTTCTGCTCACCAACTTTGTCGAACGCTGCCGTCACCTCTGACCAGTCGGCCAGCCAGCCAACAAGGCCAACAAAGCCAACAAGACCGGCGAAGTCAACGCAGGTGGTTAGGGCGCAACCGTGGTCGTGGTCGTGGTCGTGGTCGTGGTGGTAGTTGTCGTCGGCGCCGGCAGAGCCCGTCCAACGGTGATGGTGACCTCAGAGCCCAACGCCACTTCGGTACCCGCCACCGGGGTCTGACTCAACACCCGGTTCTCATCGGGCGACCCAAACGGAACGTCCTGGAGCACCGTTCGCACGATAAGCCCCTGCTCATCACGCAAGATGATGACCGCCGAATCGACATGCAGGGTTCTCACCGACTCCACGATGACAACCGGTAGACCGGTGGAGACCACGAGGCTGACCTGAGTCCCGGCTGGCACCAGAGTGCCTGCCGCCGGTTCGGTGCGGATCACCCGCCCGGCCTCAACTTCCTCGCTGGCTTCTTCGATCTGCGAGGCACTCACCGAGAATCCAAGATCTCGGAGCGTGTTGAGAGCCGAGATGATCTCGCTTCCTTCAAGATCACCGGGGATAGGCACCAACTCGGGACCACTCGAAACCGAGATTTCCACGGCTTCATCGGTGGCCAACGCCGCTCCCGATGCTGGCGACTGAGCCACTACCGTTCCCGCATCCTGCGGGCTCGAAACGCTGACCTCGGTCACCTGATAGCCAAGCCCTTGCAGGATCGCCACCGCGCTGTCGCGGGTTTCGCCGATCACGTTCGGCACGGTGTCGGCCGTACCCGAACTGACGGTCAGCTTGACCACGGTTTCCGGATCGACTCGTTGACCCGACGGTGGATCCTGAGCGAAGACCTGATTGACCGGAACTGTGTTGTTGGCGGCGAACTCGACGTCAAACAAAAGGTTCGCTTCCAACAGGACGCTGCGCGCCTCCTCCACATCCATCCCGAGCAGGTCTGGAGTGTCCACCAACGACTCCCCGGAGTCAGGTGACGGATCTCCGTCGCCACCGCCGAGCGCGTTCACGAAGGCGGCAAACAAGAACCCAAGGATGACAACCAAGACCGCGAGCGCGCCGAGGAGCGAAACCGTCCTCCAAGTGCTGCTTTCGGCCTCGGGTTCTTCGTAGTAGTAGCCCCCTCCCGGAAGCACCGGTCCTCCACCGAAACCAGCGGGCCCCAGCGGAGGCACCCCCGCACCGGCTCCACCACCGATTCCGGGCTGCATAGCAGTTGGTTGCCCGGCCGCGGTCGCTCCCGCCGCCGGCTGCGCCCCGGTCGCCCCGGTTGCCGCAGCCGCACCCGCCGCACCCGCGCCAGGAAGCTGGTGCGCTCCGGCAAGGTACCGACGAAGGTCGTTGCGTAGGTCATCGGCAGACGGGTACCGGTTGACCGGGTTCTTGGCCAGCAACTTCATGGTGATGGCTTCAAGGGATTGAGCGACGTTCACCCCACGCTCACGAAGCCCCAGCGGACGTTCCTGCACGTGCTTGTAGGCCACCGCTACCGGCGTGTCAGCTTGGAACGGAGGCACCCCGGCCAGCATCTCGTAGAGCGCCACCCCCAGCGAGTACAGGTCAGAACGCCCGTCTAACGCCTTGGCCTGAGCTTGTTCGGGCGAGAAGTAGGTTGCCGTACCCATCACCGAACCGTGTTGCGTCAGATCCGGGTCGCCGGTTGACGCGGCGGCGGTGGCAATACCGAAATCGGCGACCTTCACCGAGCCACTATCGGAGACGAGGATGTTGCCGAGTTTGATGTCGCGATGTACGAGCCCTGCGCTGTGCGCCACCGACAGTGCCGCGGCCACGTCAGCTGCGATTTCGGCCGCCCGATCAGGATGCAAGGGGCCGGTGCTACGCAGGACATCTGACATCGACCGTCCCGAGACGTGCTCCATCACGATGTAGTAGGTGCCCCGCTCCTGACCCCAGTCGTAGATCCCCACGATGTTGGGGTGGTTGAGGTTCGCCGCGGCCTGCGCCTCCCGGCGGAATCGCTCCACAAAGTTCGAGTCGTTGGCGAACTCGGGGAACATGACCTTGAGCGCGACTTCTCGACCCAGGAGTTCGTCGCGGGCCAGATAGACGTCGGCCATGCCACCACGGGCGATGTGACGGAGAATTTCGTACCTGCCGTTAAAGACGGTTGGCCCTTGTTCGGACATAGAGGCGGAGTCTAACGGGCCACCGATGTGGCGTGGTTGCACCAGAAGAAACTGGACCGAATTGCGTACCGAACTGGGTTCATGGTGCGAACACCGCTTCGATCACTGCTCTCGCGATTGGGGCGGCTACTCGGCCACCGGTTTGCTCGCTGGCCCCCTCCTGAGCTTCGACAATGACGGCAAAGGCCAGAGACGGTTCTTCCCCCGGCCGACCCGCGTACCCGACGATCCAGGCGTGGGAATTCGCAGGACTAGTCCCTAACTGGGCGGTTCCGGTTTTGCCCCCGACCACTAATCCCGGAGTCTGAAGGTTGCGGGCGGTGCCTTGGTCAACCACGACACGCATGGCATCGCGCAGGATCGCCGCGGTCGACGACTGGATCGCCACCCTCGTCACCTTTGGCTCCACCGTGTCATACAGCGACCCGTCGGCAGCTCGCAGTTCTTTCACGACGTGAGGTTCCATGACTCGACCATCGTTGGCGATGGCCCCGGCCACCATCGCCATCTGTAGCGGTGTCGCTGCTACATCATTTTGCCCGATCGACATTTGGGCTAGGGCGGCGGAGTTTTCATAGATCGGCACCGAACCGTTGGGCAACGTGACCGCCGGGTCCTGGGCCCGGTAGAACGCCACATCGGCGAGTTCTCTGCCGAATTCGGTCGGGAACCGGGAGGTCGCTGCCGCCGGAAGGTCAATGCCTGGCCCCCGGTTGAATCCGAACGCCTCGGCCGCCGCCACCATTCCCGTCGGGCCTACCCATTCGGCCCCCATCTCGGCGAACGCCGTGTTGCACGAAACCCGGAGGATCTCGACCAAATCACCGCCGCAGGTGCTTCCACCAAAGTTCTTCAAGGTGGCACCGGACGGCAGCGGGGTGTACCCCGACGAGTCCGGAAACTGTGGACTCGCTGGCGAGATAATCCCCGATTCGATCCCCGCCGCCGCGGTGACCAGCTTGAATGTCGAACCGGGGAAGAACACTTCGCGGTAGCTCTTGGCCAGCAGTGGCTGATTCTCATCGGCCAGCAACGCTTCATAAGCACCGGTTGCTGCTGACCCGTTGGGGTCGGCCAGCAGGTTCGGGTCGAAGCTCGGAGAGGTCCATAAGGCCAGGATCTCTCCGCTGCGCGGGTCGAGCGCGACCACCGACCCCTTACGATCTCCGAGTTCGGTGGCGGCAACACGCTGCACCCGGTCAAGGATCGTGAGATGCAGGCTGGCCGTCGTGTCCCGTTCCACAAAAAGGTCACCGAGCGAAAGGAACCGCTGATCGATCAGATCGCCGGCGAGTTCATCGTTGTAGGAACGTTCCAGACCCGTCGCGGCAACGTTCACCGACTGGTATCCGGCGATGTGGGCGTACCGTTCACCTTCCGGATATTCCCGACGGAAATCCACCGAACCGTCGTAGGGAACGGAATGGGCGACTAGCACCCCGTCCGCAGTCACGATCGAACCTCGGGTTCTCCCAAATTCACTGATTAACCCTCGAGAGTTGTTGGCGTTCTCGATCAACGATTCGGCATCGAAGAACTGCACCCGGTTGAGCTGCACGAACAACACCAGATACAAGCCAAGGAGCACTACCCCGAGCTGACGAATACGGCGGTTCATTCGGGTTCTCCGTGCCGTCGAGTCGCCGTCCGCTGCTCATGGGACAACCGAACCAACAGACCGAGCAGCACATAGTTGGTAACCAGCGACGATCCGCCGTAGCTGACGAATGGCAGGGTGATCCCGGTCAGGGGCACTACCCGGAGCACTCCCCCGATAATCACGAACGCCTGAACCCCGATCAGCGTGGTGAGTCCCAACGCGAAAAGCTTTTCGAACACGCGGTCGCTTCCCAACGCGATCCGCAGACCCGACCCAACCAACAACACGAAGATGCTCAGGATCGCCACCGATCCGGCCAAGCCGAGCTCTTCACCGACGGCAGCGAAGATGAAGTCGGTGGAGGCATAGGGGATGCGCCCCGGAGAGCCCTGCCCGAGTCCAACTCCGGTAAGGCCACCGTCAGCAAGCGCAAACGAGGCTTCCACGATCTGAAATCCACGGCCCTTCGGGTCGGCAAACGGGTCAAGCCAGATATCGACCCGCTGCTGGACGTGACTGAAAAGACTCCATGCCATCAGCGCACCACCGACAAACAGCACCCCACCGGTGGCCAGCACCTCCCAGCGCTCGGTCGCGACCCAGAGCACCACCACAAACAAGGCAAAGAACAGCAGCGACGAACCGAGGTCTCGTTCGAGCACCATCACGCCCAACGAACCGACCCACGCCAGCCCGATCGGGGCGAGGTCTCTGAGCTCCAGTCGGTTTCGCATGACTTCGCGTGAATCAACGAGGTAGGCGGCAAAGAATGCGGCCAATGCCAACTTGGCGAACTCACCCGGCTGGAAACTGACCGGCCCCAGACGAGCCCAGATTCTGGCGCCGTTGATCTCGGCCCCCACCCCCGGCACCAACGGAATGACGAGAAGCCCAAACCCGGCCAAGCCAAGCAGATAGCGGTATTGAACGATCACCCGCACCCGAGGCAGCAACGTCAACGTGGCGACATACCCGGCGACCCCCACCGCGGTCCACGTCGACTGAAGCGCGGCGAGTCCCCCGTCGAGACGGGTGATCACCACGTAACCGATGCCGTTGAGCAGCAAGGCCAACGGCAGCAGGACCGGATCGGCGGCCGGAGCAAACCGGCGAGTGACGAGGTGCGCGACTGCGCCTAAACCCACCATCCAGAACAGGAACGGGCCCAAGTTGGTGGGGATCGCTTCGGTGGTACCGAAACTGGCCAGACCGTAAGCGACGACCACCACCAGAAGCACCATGACCAGCAGGCCCGCTTCAACTCGACGAGGTCGGGTAGCGAGAATCGGGTTAGGAGCGTGAGGGTCAGCGGAGGTCACGGGAGTCGTTGCTCAGTTGTCGGTCTCGCTGATCAGGCGGGTTGTCAGATACTCGAGGTAAACCCGGGCTTCATCCAGCGAGCCAAAATCCGGCCCACTTCGAACGTTCTGACGGTCAGCGGGGAGCAGTTCGGTGATGTCAATATCGGACATCACTTCGATCGTCGGGTTGAACCAGAGAAACCCATCGGGAGGGCCTTGCAGAACCACCACCGTGCCGGTGTCGTCGACCACCACCGAATATCCACCCCGGCCAATCATCGCCACGGCGACCAGTAACCCGGAGAGCACCAGCACGACCGCTACCGCGAACGCAGCCACCCGCCAGGTGACCACCCCCGGCCCGCGGAGAGATCCATCCGGGCTGGTGTCGTTACCAGAATCGACCGATGCCACCGGTTCTGGTCGGGGCGGAGCGGCCATCGGGCGAGGCACCGACCGAGTCACAACACCGAGCCGGGCGTTGACCACCGGATCGTCGGGTGCAACCGTGTCGTCGGGAAGAACCGTGTCGTCGGAAAGAACCGTGTCGTCGGGTGAGTCGGCAACATCGACCACCACCACGGTCACGTTGTCACGCCCTCCGGCTTCACACGCGGCCAAAACCAGCGCGTCGGCGGCCGCTTGAGGTGACGGGTTGGTGCTCAAGATTTCGTCGATCGTCGCATCGGTGAGTTCTCCGTGCAGTCCGTCACTACAGATCAGGAACCGGTCACCGTTACGTGGGACCAGTTCCCAAACGTCGAGCTGCACCCGGCGATCGATCCCGAGCGCCTGGGTGAGAATGTTGCGCTGGGGGTGAACGGCGGCCTCGTCAGCGCTGATTCGACCTTCACGAACCAACGCCTCAACCAGGCTGTGGTCGCGGGTCAACCGCTGAAGCCCCCGGCGATCCCGCAGGTACAGGCGGGAGTCGCCAACGTTGGCCACGGCCAGCCGATCGGGACCATCAGTGCTGAGCGCCATCAGGAGACAAACGGTGGTTCCCATCCCTCGGACATCAGGATGTTTGGTGGCGTAGTCGATCACATAGTCGTTGGCGTCTCGAACCATCACCACCACATCATCAAGCGAGGTGGGTTTGGCGGCTTCAGCCATCGAGTCAACCGTGAGCTGTGATGCGATTTCGCCACCGAGATGCCCACCCATACCGTCGGCCACCACGAACCGGCCATCCTCGGCCAGCAAGGCGTCCTGGTTGGCCGTGCGAACCCGACCCGTGTCTGACGACGCACCGTGCTGAAACGTCGTCACCGCAGCTCCAACGTGTGTTCACCAACCTGTACCCGGTCGCCGGGACGTACCAGCTGAGCCTGAGTCAGTGGGTGCCCGTTGAGCAACGTGCCGTTGGTTGAACCAAGGTCTTCAAGCCAGCAGTTCTCGTCCTGGACCACCAGCCGGGCATGAAACTTGGACACCATCGGATCGGCAATGGGTAGCCCACAACTGTCGGCCCGGCCGACCACCAATTCAGTACCGACCACCACGTTCGGTCCTGAACTCCCATCGGGGCCGGTTACGGTCACTTCCCGCACCGCCACCGAAACACCCCCCGCTTGCGCCGAGACCGGCGGCGCCTGCGCCGATGGAGCTGCGGTCGCGCGCTGGTTGCGATCTGGTCGAGCCGTCGACGGTGACGTACTGGCGACCTTCGCGGTTCGGCCTTCGGCCCGCAACTCAACCGCCACCGCCCGAATGACGCGAAAGAACGTCAGATAGATCAACGCCAACAGGCAGAGCCGAAGGAGAAGCAGCAGCGGATCAGACACGACGCAATCCTAGTGGTCGTCGCTGACCTCGGCCTGACGCCAAGCGACTACTAACCGGCCCGAAACTCAAAGCGCGACGTTGCCCCGAGCGAAACCACGTCACCGTCGGCCAGCCGACGCTGAGTGATCAGTTCGCCATTGACCGACGTTCCGTTGGTGGAGGCCATGTCGATCAGGAGGTAACCGTTGCCGTCAGGACGAATCTCTGCGTGTTCGCGGCTGACGTTGGTGTCGTCGAAGCTCACGGTGCAGGTGGCGAGACGTCCGAGAGTCAAGCGGTAGGCGCCGAGAACCACCTGCTGCCCGTCGGAAAGGTGCAGCACGCCGGTTGCCCCGTCGCCTTCTTTCATACGGGCCGTCACGTTGATCTGGCCGGACCGCATTCCCGGCGACGAAGTGATCGTGACCTGAACCGGCCCCATGAACCGCCAACCTTCTTCACGGGCGTGTTCTCGGGCGGCATCGCAAAGCTCCCGAATGAGCGAGTCACGAATTTCGGCAAAGCGAGCATGGTCATCTTCGGCCAGCGCGACATCGAATTCGTTGGCCACCACCGGTTGGCCCTTGACCCCAACCGAACGCGAATCGCCCATCTCTCGAACGATCCGATGCCCAATTTCGACCGGGCGAACCCCTCCACCGAAGAGACGCCCGACAGCGCCGTTCACGAGTTGCTCAAGTCGACGCTCAAAGGATCGGAGTACCACCCGAACAGGTTACCCCTGCGCCAATTGCCCTCACATGCGATACGATCCGTTTCGCACTTAGTCAAGTGCGCCACGCGCGAGTGGCGGAATTGGCAGACGCGCAGGCTTCAGGTGCCTGTGCCCGTAAGGGTGTGAGGGTTCAAGTCCCTCCTCGCGCACTAGTGAAATGGCTGAAGAACCTCGACCCAGCCGGGTCGAGGTTCGATGCTTTTGGGCCGTGACAAATCTGTCAAGCCACTATCGTCGGCGCCCATGGGTACGTCACTTACCGACCCGGTCTGGTACGCCTGCTACGGATCAAACTGTTCGCTGGCGCGTTTCTCGGCCTATCTGGTCGGCGGTTCGGCACCTGGCACCACCTATGTACACCCGGGGGCTCGCGACCCGTCACCGCCTCAAGATGCCGGGCCCGTGGTCTTTGCCTCGCAAATCTGCTTCACCGGACATGCCGAAAGTTGGGGCGGGGCTCCGGCATTTCTCGAGCACCGGCCAGCCGAACGAGGGGCCTGGGGGAAGCGGTATCTGATCGGCGCTGGCCAGTTCGCCGACATCTTCGATCAGGAGAACCGCAGGGCGCCGGGAACCAGCGAGCTTCCCGATCTGGCCAGCCTCCACCCGGGTGCGCTGGTTGATCAAGGGGCTGGTCCCTACGGCACTCTGGTCGTGCTTGACCCGGTGGAAGGGGTGCCCTGTCTTTCGTTTACTTCACCGACTCCCCCAGAGCAGCAAACGCCAGCCGCACCGAGCGCGTCCTACCTGCGCACAATCGCCCAAGGTCTGTACGAAACTCATCGAGTGAGCCTTCAGGAACTGGTTGACCATCTCCTACGGGCTCCCGGTGTTACCCCCGCGTGGGACCAGGAATCGATCCGTGCGCTCCTCGGTGCAGTCGCCAACTGACACCGCTGACCTACGAGCCGAACAGGGCCATCCATTGCTCCTTGGATGATGGGCGAAACACCATGTTTCGGTCGCGGGTGGCGCCCATTGTGGCTGAAGGTTCCGGCGAGTAGCGATGGCCGGGGTACAACACCGTGTCGTCGCTAACCCGGGCGAGGCGGGTGGTGAGGCTTTCGTACATCTGTTCCGGGTCAGAACCGGGAAGATCGGTTCTTCCGCAGCCGTCAAGAAACAACGTGTCACCGGCAACCAGCCGGCAATCCACCAGAAAACATTGGCTTCCTGGGGTGTGCCCGGGGGTGTGGATCAGTTCGATATCGACCGCACCGACCGACACTCGGTCACCGCTTCGATGCTGCACCAGCGACCGGTCGGTGACCCCGGTGGTTTTCCGCACGTAATCGGCTTCTTCGGCCTGAATGTGAATCGGCACGTCAACTCGTTCGAGCAACGCCGCGATCCCTTCCAGCTCAAAACCCATCATCGAGCCACCTACGTGATCCGGGTGATAGTGGGTGGCCAGCACCCCAGTGCAGCGCATCCCGTCCGCCTCCAACTGGTCGATCAGGCCGTTGACGTCATAGGCCGGGTCGACCAGCACCGCTTCGCCGGTAGCCCGATCACCGATGGCGTACACAAAGTTGACCATCTGTTGAGCGATCTGGTCGGTGGTGGCGAAATCGCGGCCCGAGAGCAGCTGCCGAAAATAGAAGCGATCGTTGTCCTGGCCTGAAGTCATGCCGTCACTGTAGGTCCCGGAGCGGCGGCGCTACGCGCCAAACTGCGTTCGCGTTCGGTTCGGAAGAACGCTCGGAGTCCGGCCTGAAAGGCCGATAGGTACTGGTCGTATGCTCGACGCAGCGCCCCAGCTGGCCATTCTGCGGGCATCAGTTCTGGTGGCAGCAGCGGATCGGTGAGGACTTGGCGAAGGGCTGAGACGGCCAGTTCGAAACCGTTGACAAGGTCGCGGTGTTCGGTGAACCCGGCACCCATCTCATCAAGTTCAGCCATGACCTGCCGGCTCCGGGTTGCCCAACCGTCAAGATCGACCAGTTCGTGAAGCAATGCTCGCGGATCGCCGTCGGGTTCACCGAAGAACAGGTCGCTGCGAGCGTCGACCACCGCCCGAATGTCGGGAAGACGGTCCGGATCAAGGTTCGCCGGCCGCAGCCAGATACCGTCCCGGCGTTCCCAGAGGCCAAGCCGAGAGCAATGCTGACGCATCTCGGAGCGTTCGCCAGCGGCGCGAGCCCCGGAAGGAACAACCCGGATCTCCCATCGCTGATCCCAGCGTTGGCGATAAGGGGCCAACACCGATTCCTGATGCCGGTGACGTTCCAACATCGGGCCACGAAGCTCATAGCTGCCATCGGGGTTTCGCTGCAGTTCGCCCCGCTGAACCATGCGGGACAGCGCGGTTCGGGTCGTGCCTGGTCGGATACCGAACTGTTCGGCAAACGCCACGAGCAACCGGCCAGGAAGCCGAGGCGGGCGCGAACCAAGCAACACCGAAGCCACGATGCTTCGTGGCGAGAGCGCGTTCACCGGGCGAGGGTCCGAAAGAACGACCAGTAGCTCCGGTGGGTGAAGTGTTCGTTGATGTAGCCGTCTTCTTCCAACGCCCGGTGCAGGGTCTTGAGCTGGCTCATCGGGATGCCGGAGTCAACATGGTGAGCGAGGTGGAACCCGACCCCTTGGCTGAGAAAGACGTGTCGTGCCCAGAACCCTTGATGCAGGTTGTGGGTGGTGAGGCGGCGATCGTCGGAGCGGGTCATCCCACCGTGCTCGGCCAGCGCCCGCAAGCGGTTGAAAACTCGGAAGTAGGTGGCCCACGGAAGCAACCAGAGCCACAGGTACATCCAAGGCTGGCCGCAGATCCAAAACACTCCGAACACAAAAACTTGGCCGCTGAGGTAGCTGACCGCTCGCCGTCGCCGTCCTCGTTTCGTCAGACCCACGAACGCCGGTCGAAGGTTCTTGTAGGCCGAGATTCCAAAGGCGTCACGCAGCAACTTCCTTCGTAGCGACGCTTTCGGGATCGGGTACTGGGCGTAGAGCAGGAAGTCAGGTTCGCGTTCACCGAACTCGTCCCGGTGGTGTTGTGAATGGACGATCCGGTACGCCGACCCACCGTCTCCGAACGCCAGCCACCCGATGAGTTTCTCGCCGATCAGATCGTTGAACCTCCGGTTGCTAAACAACAACCGATGCGCCGCTTCATGGTGCAGGGTCAGCACCCGTTGGAACCAGGTGCCCATCGCCACGAATCCCAGCCCCCACATCGCCAGATGCAGCAAGCCGTTCCACTGAGCCGAGACGACTACGAGCCCCACCAGCAGGAACGGAAGCGACAACGTCACCACGATGTGTCCGGCGTTGATCAGGTTGGGGATGCGGCGCAGTTCGTTGCGGAATTCGGGACGAGGCCGACCGTCGGCTCGCAACCGCTCCGATCCGGTGAACACCGGGATCGCGGTCGGGTCTGGTGCCAGTCCACCGGTGAACCGGGTGACCAGCTCGTCGTGGGAAAGGTCGCTGGTCAGGCGTGCGGTCATGGCCAAACCCTACCTCGGCCATTACATATTGAACAACACTTGACGCTAGAGACGTAATACTGGGGTCTGGTTCGGGTCGCGTTCTGAAACGTCGCTGACCGCCGATGCGCCACAAGCAAGACCACGGCCCCGTATCCTCGGAGGCCGTGACCACCTTCGATCCCTCCGCCACCATCGGATACCTCGGCCCTCAGGGAACCTTCACCGAACAGGCCCTGTGCGGTGAACCCGACCTCGCCGCGGCCGACCTGCGCCCCTACGGCAGCATCGTCGAAGTACTCCGGGCGGCCGAACGCGGTGACGTCGACTATGGCTTCGCCGCCATTGAGAACATGATCGAAGGATCGGTCAATGCCACCCTCGACACCCTCGCGTTCGAATCCGACCAGTTGCTGATCCAGCGCGAGGTCGTCATCAACATCAACCTCAACTTGTTGACGCTCCCCGGGGTTTCCGCCGAGGAGATCACCCGAGTGCGTTCGCATCCGGTGGCCTACGCCCAGTGCCGTCGCTTCCTCGCCGATTCCTTGGGGCACGCCACCATCGAAGCCACCAATTCGACCGCCGATGCCGCCCGCGAGTTGGCAAGCTCCGGCCGCCGGGACACCGCAGCGATCGCCCCGGCTCGATCCGCCGAGGTTTACGGGCTCGATGTGCTGGTAGCCGACATTGAGGACCATCCCGACAACCAGACCCGGTTCGTTCTGGTAGGCCGGGACCGCATCACCGCTCCGTCGGGGCACGACAAGACCTCAATCCTCATCCATCAACGAAGCGATGCCCCCGGTTCGCTGGTTGGGATCCTTCAGGAATTCGCAGCCCGTTCGATCAACCTGACCCGTCTCGAAAGCCGCCCAAGTCGCCAGGGCCTCGGCCATTACTGCTTTCTGATCGACTGCGAAGGCCACCTCAGCGACGAAGTGGTCGCCGACGCGCTCCGCAACATTCACATGAAGCAGGGTCTCGTGAAGTTCCTTGGTTCGTACCCGTCGGCGTACGGGACCAACGAGGTTCAGACCGCTAACCGAGACGGCGTTCGCGACGCCTCCGACTGGCTCGACGAACTCCGCAGCCGGATCGGCTAACGCCAACCGCCGTAGCTAGGCCGTCCCTGCCAGGGGCGACCAGCAAAGCGCCACCGCATCGGCGGCTCCGGGGTGGTCGCGGTCTGAGGCTTGGGCCACAGCAGAGCGACCGCCGACATGATCGCCGCCAGTTCTTCGTCGCTGGGATGCGGGTGAACGTCAAACATCAAACCCAGCCCTACAGCGGCACGTTTCCGTGCTTGCGTTCGGGAATACGTTCCCGTTTCGATTCCAACAGCCGGAAGCCAGCCACGACCTTGCGGCGGGTTTCGGCCGGGTCGATCACGTCGTCGACGTAGCCCCGTTCGGCGGCCAGATACGGGTTAGCGAGTCGCTGGGTGTAGTCCTCGACCAGCTCGGCCCGGCGCTTGGCCGGGTCGGCCGCATCGGCGAGCTCACGACGATGGATGATCTCCACCGCGCCCTGCGGACCCATCACCGCCAACTCTGCGGTCGGCCACGCGTAGGACAGGTCACAACCCACACCCTTGGAGTCCATCACCACGTACGCCCCACCGTAGGCCTTGCGGGTGATGACCTGAATCCTGGGAACCGTCGCTTCGCAGTAGGCGTAAAGCAGCTTCGCCCCGTGACGAATGATCCCGCCGTATTCCTGGTCAACGCCGGGCAGAAAACCAGGAACATCAACAAAGGTCAGGAGCGGAATGTTGAAGGCATCACAGGTCCGAACGAACCGGGCGGCTTTTTCGGACGATTCGATGTCGAGCACACCGGCCAACATCATCGGCTGGTTGCCAACCACACCGATCGGGCGTCCATCGACCCGGGCAAACCCGCACACAATGCTGCGACCCCACGCTGCGTGGTACTCGAAGAAGTCCCCGTCATCGACGACTTCAGAAATGACCTGCTTCATGTCGTAGGGGACGTTGGGGCTTTCCGGAAGCAAGGTGGTCAGCGCCGGGCACAAGCGTTCAGGATCGTCACCGATCTCTCGCCGTGGCGGCTGTTCGAGGTTGTTGGCCGGAAGGAACGCCAGAAGGTCTTTGACCTGATCCAACACTTCTTCTTCGCTGTTGGCCACGAAAGTCGCCACCCCGGATTTGGTGCTGTGCGAACCCGCGCCACCCAATTCTTCCAACGTGACTTCCTCACCGGTCACCGTTTTCACCACATCCGGACCGGTGATGAACATGTGCGACTTCTCGCGCACCATGAAGATGAAGTCGGTCATGGCCGGGCTGTACACCGCGCCGCCCGCGCACGGGCCAAGGATCACCGAGATCTGCGGGATAACGCCCGAGGCTTGAACGTTGCGGTAGAAGATCCCGCCGTACCCGTCGAGGCTGACCACGCCTTCTTGGATTCGGGCACCGGCTCCGTCGTTGAGTCCCACCATCGGCGCACCAGTCGCCAACGCCAGATCCATCACCTTGTGGAGCTTCTCGGCAAACACCTCACCCAGCGCGCCACCCATCACCGTGAAGTCCTGCGAAAAGACAAACACCTTGCGGCCGTCAACCGTGCCCCAACCGGTGATCACCCCGTCGGTGTAAGGGCGTTCTTCCAACCCGGCCTCATGGGCCCGGTGCCGAGCCAGCATGTCGAGTTCATGAAACGAACCCGGGTCCAGCAGGTAATCGATCCGCTCCCGGGCAAGCATTTTGCCTTTGTCGTGCTGGCGTTGAACCGACCGCTCCGAACCCGCGTTGATTGCGGCCTGCTTTCGTTCCTGAAGGTCGTCGACTTTGGCTTGCATAGATGAATCGGCCACGGAGCAAATCTAGCCCGGTGGCCCGGCAGCCACCGTGTCGAATAGCAGATCCAGGTCAGTTCGTACCGGCCAGGCCTGCACGTGCCAGGTTGCGGTCGACGCCGCGAAGGTCGGAAGTTGCTGGCCTGGAGCCGTCCGTACCGCAATGTCAAAACCGTCCAGCGAGCCCCGTTCGGCAACCAGTTCATCAAGGATTCGCTGGTAATCATCGGCATCGACGTCGATGGGGAACAGTCCTTCGTATCCCGCCGCTCGACGCACCGGACGCGGGGCCGATCCGCGGGCCGCGAACCAAAATGGCGGTCGGGGGTGTTGAACTGGGCGGGGGGCCAACGTCACCTCATCGACGGTAAAGAACTTGCCCCGATGGCTGACCATCTCGCCACTCAGCAGCTCTGCGAGCACCGCTGCGCCTTCGCTAAGTAACTCGCCGCGTTCGATCGGATCGACCCGTTCATCGAACCGGGAGAGTTCACCGCCGCTGTCCACCCCCAGCCCCAAGCCCAACGTCAACCGACCTTCGCTGAGCAAATCAACGCTGAGCACTTCTCGAGCCAGTTTGATGAGGCGACGTCGAACCAAAGGGGTCACCATCGGACCTAACCGGATGCGTGTCGTCGCCCTCGCCATCACCGCCAGACAGACCCACGGGTCAGCGATTTCGTTCGCGTCGGGGCGAAGCACATGGTCCCAGAGAAAGACTCCATCCCAACCGGTAGTTTCCGCGAGCACCGCGAGTTCCTCCAGCCGAATGGGGTCAGCCAAACGGCCGAACGGCGCAACGTAGAGGGCGTGATGCATGCCCAACGCTAGCTAGGGTCGCATCTATGAGCGAGCTGCAACGAGTTTGCGTCTTCTGTGCCTCGTCGGCCGGAAACAGCCCAGCGATCACCGAAAGCACCATTCGAATTGGCCGGTTGTTGGCCGACCGAGGGATCGGTCTGGTCTACGGAGGTGGTGCGGTGGGCCTGATGGGATTGGTCGCCGACACTGTGATGGAAGCCGGTGGGACCGTCACCGGCGTCATCCCCAAAGGACTGTTCTCCCGCGAGGTTGGCCATACCGGTCTCACCAGCCTCGAAGAGGTTTCGACGATGCACGAACGCAAGGCTCGTATGTACGAACTTGCCGACGCGTTCATTGCGCTCCCTGGTGGCTTCGGCACCTTGGAGGAACTCGCCGAGACGCTGACCTGGAATCAGATTGGGTTGCTGAGCAAACCCATCGGTGTGCTCGACGTCGACGGCTTCTGGCAGCCGCTGCTTTCCCTACTCGACCAGATGGTGGATCGTGGAGTGCTTCGGGCCAAGAACCGTCCGCTCCTGCTTGACGATCCAGACCCGGAACGGCTTTTGGATCGCCTAGCCGACGCTCGACGAGGTGCCGAATGGAGCGGAGGGGCACTCAGCTAAACCCACCACCTACCATGGTGGGCATCGGGTCGACCCATAACCCCCGGGCCGCGGTTTCATAACAGTGAAGGCACGGCCAACACCAACGTCATCGAACACGCGGGGATGACTCTGGCGCTGGTGGAAGCCGGAGGGGCCATCGTTCGACTCTCCGACGAACTCGAAACTCTGGAAAGCACCGACCTTGGCGGAACGTTCTCCGGATCATTTTCCGCCCACCCCAAAGCTGACCCCCACCGCGGCACCAGCAGCCGGTCAGTCTGCGAGCAACACGCGAAACGCCGCTCGCAGCTCGTCAACAAAAAGCTCCGGCTGTTCCCACGCCGCAAAATGCCCACCCCGATCACATTCACTCCAGTAGCGAATGTGGGTGTAGCGCTGTTCGGCCCAGCGTCGTGAGCAGCGAATGATCTCCTTGGGGAAGATCGAACAACCGGTCGGGATCGTGACGGTACCCGACCCGAAATCAGCAAAGCTCTCCCAGTAAAGACGCCCCGAACTGGCCGCCGAAGCACTGAACCAGTAGATCGAGATGTTGTCGAGGATCTGGTCGCGGGTCAGCGCGCTCTCGGGGTGACCGTCGTTGTCGGTCCACGCCCACATCTTTTCGCCGATCCAGGCGGCCTGCCCGGCCGGTGAGTCAACCAGCCCGTAACCCAGCGTTTGCGGTCGGGTCGATTGCTGCTTGGAGTAACCCGAGTCGACCTTGTCGTAATGCTCGAACGACGCCAGCGCCTGCATCTCCTGTTCAGTGGGGTTCTCCAACGACTCCGGGGTCGGTCCCGCGATCGGCATGTTGGTGTGAATCGCTCGACAGTTGCCGAGGTTCTGGACACCGATCGTGGTTGTCACCGCACCACCCCAGTCGCCGCCTTGGGCCACGTAGCTGTCGTAGCCGAGCCGCACCATCAAGGTGTTCCACGCTCGAGCGATCCAATCCAAACCGCAACCACTCTGTTGCGGCTTGCTACTCCATCCGTAACCCGGAAGCGATGGGATCACCAAATGAAAAGCATCGCCGCCATCGGCTCCGAACTTGGTCGGATTGGTCAACGGTTCAATGACCGCCATGAACTCAGCAAACGACCCCGGCCAGCCGTGGGTGAGAATCAGCGGGGTCGCGTCCTGATGAGGGGAACGCACGTGCAGAAAATGAATGTCCACCCCGTCAATTTCGGTAAGGAATTGGTCGTAGTGATTGACCGACGCTTCGAACCGTCGCCAGTCGTACGTTGAACCCCAGGTGTCACAGAGTTCCTGCGTGTAAGCCAGCGGAATGCCCTGGCTCCAGTCATCGACCGGTTCGGCTTCGGCCCATCGAGTAGCGGCGAGTCGGGCTCGGAGATCGGCAAGATCCTGATCACGAACCGAAAGGGTGAAGGGGCGGATGGCGTCGCTCATGGCACCCATACTCACCCCCGGCCGCCTGCTTGGCAAGATTGCCGGATCACCGGCAGCATCGGGTGGGGTGGCATGGCTAGCGGTCAAGGGCCAGAATCGGATCATGAACCGTCCCGCAACCTTTCGCCCTACCTCTGACATCTGCGATGACCACGACGACGACGTACTGATCCTCGACGTTGCCTTGCGGTCACTGGGTGGCCGACCGCGACTGGCAGGCCGGGCCGTAACCATCGAAGTCTTTGAGGACAACTCGTTGGTGAAAGCAGCCGTGTCCGAGCCCGGCACCGGTCAGGTGTTGGTGGTCGACGGTGGCGGTTCGCTGCGACGGTCGCTGGTCGGCGGCAACGTAGCGGCCGAAGCCGCGGCCAATGGGTGGGAAGGGTTCGTGGTGTACGGCGCCGTGCGCGACTGCGACGAGTTGGCCGAAACCGACCTGGCCGTGTTCGCCCTAGGGACCGTCCCTCGCAAAACCGAGAAGCTCGGTGCGGGGATTCGCGGCCAAGCAGTGTCGTTCGCCGGAGTCACCATCCACCCCGGCGATCAGGTGTTTGCCGACCGTGACGGCGTGGTGATCCTCCCGGCCTGACCCGCCTACCCGGCGGTGCCGGCGTGACGGTCAGGGGCTGGCCGCAACTGGCCATCCTCGACCGCTTCGTCAATCATCTGTTCGGCCGCGACCCAAACCGTGGACAGCCCGTTGGCGATGGCTCCGTTCACGGCCTTGACCCGATCGGCGGTCACACCGTGGTTCTGCCAGCTCCCACCACCCAACGCCACGTTCAGCAGGAGCGGCTGCAACCGGTCGCAGGCGTACGCGAACCGGCCTTCAGGGGTGCTGCGTTGTTCGTATTCATCCCAGAGCGCCCGAAACTCTTTGGCCTGCGCTTCCGGGAGCAACCCAAAGATCCGCGCCGCGGCGGCTTCTTCCTGAGCTTCGGCTTCTGCTCGTAAGGCGTCGTCGTAGATGAACGCGTCACCCGCGTCGATCTCAACCACATCGTGAACCAACAGAATTTTGATCACCTGGTTGATGTCGATGGGCTCGTCGGCCATTGGCGCCATCGCCATCGCCACCATGGCCAGATGCCAAGAGTGTTCGGCCGAGTTCTCGCGCCGAGACCCGTCCGCCAACTGGCTTTGCCGCAGCACGTTTTTGAGCTGATCAAGTTCGTAGATGAACCTCAATCGTTCGGCGAGTTCCGAACTTTGGTTCTCGGCGATGGTGAGGGCTCGGTCACGGTTCATGCGGAAAGTCCTTCCAGAGTTGGTGGGTTCGTTGGCGTTGACGGTCGGCACCGATCTCGCCGCATCGGTCGTCAAAGCCAGGCTGAGGTCCCCGCCATTGGAGTTCGTCGACCCGCCGACTCACCGGAGCGTCTCGATCGACGGTCGCGATCCGGCGGAACAACAACGCCGCGTCTCGTTGTTCACGCAAGGTGGTCGCCAGCCCAACACCACCCCGCACCGTGATGTCCCAATCGTCGTAGTCAGCGGGGATCATTTCGATGTGTCCGTATCGGGCCAACACCGTCGCCGCTGACTTCGCTCCCCACCCGGCCAGGCCAGGAAACCCGTCAGCGCTGTCGCCCACCAACCCGAGATAATCGGGGATAGACGCGGGAGCGACTCCGAACTTTTCCACCACCCCGGCGTGGTCGTAGGTGATCTCTCGTCGCCGGTCGAATTGCACGACCCGCCCGTCGGCCGTGACACATTGGGCCAGATCTTTGTCGGCGGT
>Ga0075474_10000016_pt1 | contig 43027 bp, 45 predicted proteins | sample DEB08_DNA_2_FD_71485 | JGI IMG/M metagenome (GOLD analysis project Ga0075474, IMG submission 71485) | Aqueous microbial communities from the Delaware River and Bay under freshwater to marine salinity gradient to study organic matter... | ecosystem: Environmental > Aquatic > Marine > Coastal ...
GATTCTCAACGAGAACCCTGCCACTTGGTTGGCCTTTACCCCTTGAGCATCTAATGTTTAGATAGGAAGATCAATATGGGGAGGAATAAGTGGCTAAACCAGTAAAGTTAATTGCTTTGTTAAAAGCTAAGCAAGGTATGTCTCGAGATGAGTTTAAGAAGCGTTGGGTTGATGAACATGCACTGTTCACCTTGAAATTTCCCAATCTAAAGGGATATGTCATCAATGTTCGCATTGAGGATTTTCAGCAAGAAGATGGCGAATTACCTTATGACGGCACAGCCGAGCTGTACTGGGATTCACTTGAAGAAATGCAAGAGGATTTTGCTTCTAGAGAAGCTGAAATCGCTGGGGCAGATGCTGACTCTTTTACCATTATTCGCACTCATATATTTACTGAAGAATTCATCGCAAAGCCTAAGGCTTAGCAATGGCGAGCGAGATTGTTGTAGTAGGCGCTTGCATGTTTGATTTGATCAGTTATGTTCCGCGGTTTGTTAACAATGGTGAGACGCTTCATGGTCATGAGTTTCAAATGGGCTATGGCGGCAAGGGCGCAAATCAGGCGGTGATGGCTGCAAAATTAGGCTCTAACGTTAAGTTAATTTCAAAATTAGGCGAGGATTTTTTTGGCAAGGGTACAGTTGAGAATTTAAAAAAATTTAATGTGAACATGGATCATTTGTATTTTACCGATAAAGCATTAAGTGGGGTAGCACCGATAACCGTGACCGATCAGGGTGAAAACTCAGTAATAATTGTTAGCGGGGCTAATAACTATTTAACGAAAGCTGAGATTGTAGCGGCAACAGAAGAAATCAAAAAAGCAAAATTTTTATTATGTCAATTAGAAATAGATCTTACCTTGACCCAAACTGCTCTGGAAATAGCGAAAGCGCATGGGGTAAAAACTATTTTGAACCCTGCCCCAGCGACAAATAAGTTACCAAAAGAGATTTATAAATTAGTGGATGTTTTTTGTCCGAATGAAACTGAAACTGAGATACTCACCCACGGGAAAACCGACTCACTCGAAACTGCCCAACAGCAGGCAAAAGTTTTGTTAGCAAGAGGCGTAAAGACGGTAATCATCACTCTCGGAGAGCGCGGTTGTCTGATCGTTGATGCCAATGAATGTTTTCACATCCCAGCTCCGAAGGTTAATGTTGTAGATACCGTAGGCGCGGGAGATTGCTTTGTAGGCTCATTAGCGCATTTTTTAGCGAATGGTTTGGATCTCAAATCTGCAGCAAGTCGGGCAGTTGAGATAGCCTCCATTAGCGTGCAGGCTAAAGGGACCCAAACAAGTTTTCCAACTAAAGATGAAGTGCCTGACTCGATAATGAATTTTTAGAGCGGGTTTAATATTTTTAACTCACTAGGTTTTTCGAGAAAATTAGGGCCAATTTCATTAATTCTTTTTACATGCGAAGTTTGCATATGAGCATCCCACGCCGATTTACTAGACCACTTTTCCATCATCACCCATACTGACTCACCGGCTGACTGAACTAGATCATAAAGTTCACATCCGGCTTCTTGGCGGGTTGCCTTAATCAATTCCTCAAATGCATCCTTAGCCTCATCTGTTTTACCTTGCTTGGGGTAAATCGTGGCGATCAAATACAAGGGGTGGGACATATAGTGAACTATATAACAATCAGGTAGATTAATTGAAGATGTAACTACAAGTGCTCTAGAGTTCGAAATCTCTAGAACGTCAGGTATTTCTGGGAAAGGATGAAACCGCATATGGTGCAGCCGCCACTTTTAGAAGTTACGGGTGTAAGTAAAGGGTTTCCCGGAGTTCAGGCTCTAGATACAGTGCAATTTGAATTAAGAGCTGGTGAAGTTCACGCCTTAGTAGGCGAAAATGGCGCCGGTAAATCAACTCTGATGAAGATTCTCTCTGGAATCTACAAAAAAGACGCCGGAACTCTAAAAATTAACGGCGCTGAAATGGAAATAACTGATCCCTATCATGCGCAAATGTCAGGAATAAGCATTATTCACCAAGAGATGAACTTGATGCCACATTTAACTGTTGCGCAAAATATTTTAATCGGCAGAGAACCTAGAATTGCAAAAATTTTTTTGAGTGAAAAAGAATTAAATAAAAGAGCACAAGAATTACTCGATGAACTAGGTTTGTCACTTCGCACGAAAGATATAGTTGAGAATCTCACGGTCGCAAAACAGCAAATGGTGGAGATTGCCAAAGCACTTTCATATAATTCAGACATCATCATCATGGATGAACCAACTAGTGCATTAACAAAAGCAGAGACCGAAACTCTATTTGAAATAATTAAGAATTTAAAAGATGCTGGAAAAGGAATAATTTATATATCTCATCGAATGGAAGAACTAACACAAATTTCTGATCGAATTACAGTTTTTAGAGATGGTCGCTATATCGATACTCTTGAAACTAAAACAACAGAAATAAGCAAAATAATTTCATTAATGGTCGGTCGTGAAGTTGATCAAAATGCGAGACCTGATTTAACTAAACAAGATGATTCAGCCATTGTCCTAAAAGTTGAAGGGTTATCAACTAGACGGCTTTTGCAGAATGTCACATTTGACTTACGAAAAGGTGAAATTCTGGGATTTGCAGGTTTGATGGGCGCTGGTAGAACTGAAGTTGCGCTCGCAATGATCGGAAAAGACAAAATTCAAAGCGGCAAAATTTTAGTAAACGGCAAGGCGGTAAGAGTTAAGAATCCGGCACAAGCAGTAGAAGCTGGAATTGGCTACCTATCTGAAGATCGTAAACGCTTTGGGTTACTCCTTAGCCAAGACGTGATATTTAATACGGTGCTTTCTTCGGTTACTAAATTTATTAATGCCCTTGGCATTTTCAACAGTCCACGAGCCAAGCGGCAAACTGAAGCGTCAATTGACTCCCTGCAGATAAAAACACCCTCAGCATCACAGACGGTCAAGAACTTATCTGGTGGAAACCAGCAAAAAGTAGTTATTGCTAAATGGTTGACGCGAGAGTGTGACATATTAATCTTCGATGAACCAACTCGTGGAATTGATGTTGGCGCTAAAGAGGAGATTTATAAATTGCTAAAAGATCTCTCTAATCAGGGCAAGTCGATCATCATGATTTCAAGTGAACTTCCTGAGATTTTAAGAATGTCTGACCGCATTTTGGTTATGTGCGAAGGGCGAGTGACTGGTGTTTTAAATAATCGAGATGCAGATCAAGAAAACATTATGCAATTAGCAACAAAGTTTAGGTCATAGAGAGGAAACTATGTCAAAAGTTGAAGCACAGAAGGTTGCTGAAGAAGAGTCAAATCTAGGTATGGCCACAGCGATAAAGCGTAGACTGCAACAATCTCTGGCTTTTGCAAGCCTGGTTGCCATCTTCATATTTTTTGCCTTTGCCAACCCTGCATTTGCCACCCTGTCAAACATCAACGGCATATTGCTCTCTACGGCAGTGATTGGCTTGTTAGCAGTCGGCACCACTTTCGTGATTATTACTGCAGGTATCGATCTCTCAATTGGAACTGGAGTGACTCTAACTGCAGTGATGACCGCGTACGCCATAAAAAATTTGGGATTACCAGTTTGGCTAGGTGTTGTTGTAGGAATAGTCACAGGCGCTTTGATGGGACTTGTTAATGGTCTTAACATAACTTACTTACAACTCCCACCTTTTATTGCGACATTGGCGATGATGCTTATTGCAAAGGGATTAGCTCTGGTCATCAGTGGAACTGCACCAATTTATGTGTCGGGAATTGGAAATTTTGAAGAAATCGCGTTGGGATCAGTCGTTCCAGGATGGAATACTCCTAATGCGGTAGTCATTTTGTTTGTCTCTGCCATCGTGGCCTCGTTCATTCTTAATAGAACGGTTTTAGGTAGGTATACCTTTGCCATTGGCAGCAACGAAGAAGCAACCGCAATTAGCGGTATAAATGTGCGAAAGTGGAAAATAATAATTTATATAGTTGGGGGCATTTTTATCGGTTTAGCGGGCGTGGTTCTTACTTCACGGCTTGGTTCAGCTCAACCTGCTCTCGGAATGGGCTATGAACTTGAAGCGATAGCTGCTGTAATTATCGGCGGCACCTCGCTAATGGGTGGCAGAGGTTCGATTCTTGGTACGGTAATCGGTGCTTTAATCATGTCGGTGTTAATAAATGGATTGAGAATCATGTCAATTCAACAAGAATGGCAGACTGTCGTGGTTGGATTTGTCATTATTTTTGCAGTTTACACCGATTCTTTGCGGCGAAGACGCGGCTTGTAGTCTTTCTTAATTACGACAACAAGGAAAGAACTTAATGCCTATTCACTCTATCGACCCTAAAACTGGGGAAACACTTGCTGATCCATTTCACGATTCATCGCTGACTGAAATTAATAGTTTAATCGAAGAGAGCCAAGCAGCTTTTGAAGTTTGGTCTGAAGTTAAGCCAGAAAATCGCGCAAAAGTATTAGAGGCAATCGCTACTGTGCTTGATGCGAATGTTGAAGAATTAGCAGAATTGGCTGACGCAGAAACAGCACTTGGTAATGCACGGTTAGTTGGAGAAGTTGCTAGAACTACTTTTCAGTTAAGAATGTTTGCGAGTGAATTGACAAAAAATGAGCTATTAAAAGAAGATTTTGATGAAAAAATTGAAGGCGCACCTCCTCAAGGAAGGCCACAACTACATAGAAGTTGGGTTGCCCTTGGCCCCGTTGCAGTTTTTGGGGCAAGTAATTTCCCTTTTGCTTTTGGGGAACTTGGGGGAGATACCGCAAGTGCGCTCGCGGCAGGTTGCACTGTGGTTGTTAAGGAGCATCCCGCTCACGCTCAATTAGCGCAAAAAGTTGTGGAACTTGCCAGATGCGCGATTCGAGATGCCGGGTTTGACGCAAACATTTTGCAATCGGTTCGAGGTTTTCAAGCAGGGGGCGAATTAGTTAAGCACCCTTTGATTAAAGCTTGCGGATTTACTGGATCGCAGGGTGCCGGCAGAGCTTTATTTGATTTAGCAGTTTCTAGAGAAGTCCCGATTCCTTTTTATGGAGAATTGGGCAGCATCAATCCGGTTTTTGTAACTGAAAATGCTGCCAAAGAAAGAGTAAGTGAAATTGCAGCTGGCTTTGTCGGATCATTTACTTTAGGTGCTGGACAGTTTTGCACAAAGCCGTCTTTAATCTTGGTACCTGAATCGTCGGACTTTGAAGCTGAAACACTTAAAGCGATCGACCCAGAGACCTTTTCAACGCTATTGACTCCAGATATTCAAAATAAATTTCTTAAAGATGTCGCTTTGGTGACCAGTGAAAGTGGTGTGCGCACAGTGCTTGAGCCAAAGGCAAAAGCTGATGGGTTTGGAGTATCAATTGGCTTAATGAGCGCTACTTTAAAAGATTTTTTGGCAAATTTGCATGAGATCTCTCACGAATGCTTTGGCCCAATAGCTTTGGTCGTCACCTATCAAAACCAAGACGAATTGCTTGAAGTAGCAAAACGATTAGAAGGTTCTTTAGTTACAACATTTCATGCCCAAGTAGAAAAGGATCAAGGAGTTCTTAAAAAATTAAGCCAGATTTCAAAGCACAACTCAGGGCGCCTGGTGTTAAACGGATGGCCAACAGGAGTTGCTGTTACCCGTGCGCAGCATCATGGCGGGCCATACCCGGCATCAACTAACGTGTTATTTACTTCGGTAGGCAGTTACGCAATGATGCGTTTTGTTCGGCCCATTACTTTTCAGGATTTTCCTGAAAATTTAATCTAAAATCTAAACAGTTTTAGATTTTATAGTGCCAATATTTTCTATCGTGGTTTCTACCACTTGACCTGGCTTTAAGAATTTTGGAGGGTTCATACCCATTGCCACGCCAAAGGGAGTCCCGGTGTTGATGACATCCCCAGGGAAGAGTTCCATAAATTGACTGATGTACCAAACAGTGTGGTAGACGCCAAAAATCATGTCGTCGGTGTTGGAATCTTGTCTTGTTTCACCATCAACTTTGCAAATGAGTTGTAATTTTTGTGGATCTAAATTTGGATCAGTGTTAATCCAAGGGCCGCAAGGGTTAAATGTTGGAAAACCCTTTCCTTTATCCCATTGTCCACCACGTTCAACTTGCCAATGACGCTCAGAAACGTCTTGGCTGACGGTGTAACCCAAAATAATGTCCTTAGCATCAGCTTCACTCTTTAAATACCGAGCTTGCTTTCCAATGACGATTGCTAATTCAACTTCATAATCAGTTTTTTCTGATCCCGGTGGAATTTCGATGTCATCGAAGGGGCCAATAAAACTATCTGGCGTCTTCATGAAGATAATTGGTTCATCAGGCACTGGCATTCCAGTTTCTGCAGCGTGAGCTTTGTAATTTAAACCAACGCAAATAATTTTAGTTGGTCTAGCTAGCGGTGCTGCCACTCTAAATTCTGAAACTTTAACTCGAGGCAGGGTATTTAAATCACTTTTAGCTACTCGATCGAAACCACCATTTAACAGTGAATCGCGAGACCAGTCATCGATGAGAGAGTCAACGAAGACTGCTTCATTTTCATTTAGAAAAACTGCGGGTTTTTCTGATCCAATTTCACCTAGTCGACCGATTAGCACCTGAACTGGCTCCTTTTATCGAGGTGTATGGATCCTATAAGATTGTTTGAAACCCCAGTAAGGATGATCCATGTCAGGTTCTTCACATCAATCGTCAGAGCGCAGAAGTCAAGATTGGTTTGGAGGGATGGGTCGAAACGCATTCATACATAGATCATGGATGCGAAACCAGGGATTTGCTCCCGATGTGTTTGATGGCAGACCAGTTATCGGTATTGCAAATACATGGTCTGAATTAACTCCTTGCAATGCACACTTGCGCAGAGTTGCCGATTCGGTAAAGCGTGGAGTTTGGGAGATGGGTGGATTCCCACTCGAGTTTCCAGCAATGAGCTTGGGCGAACCATTAATGCGTCCGACCACGATGCTTTATCGAAATATGTTGGCAATGGAAACTGAAGAATTGCTACGAGCCAATCCCTTAGATGGCGTGATTTTGCTTTCTGGTTGCGATAAAACCACTCCAGGTTTGCTAATGGGTACCGCTAGCGTTGATTTGCCAGCATTAATGATTACTGGTGGGCCAATGCTAAATGGAAAATTTAAAGGTAGAGACATTGGCTCAGGTACTGACACCTGGAAATTCGTTGAAGAGTATCGCGCCGGAAGAATGTCTGGTGAAGATTTAGTTGAGGCAGAAGTCTGTATGTCTAGAAGTGCTGGCCACTGCATGACCATGGGAACTGCTTCAACCATGGCCTCAATATCTGAAACATTAGGTATGCAACTTTCAGGAACCTCAGCAATTCCTGCAGTAGATGCTCGCCGCTATGCCTATGCCCATTTGGCAGGCCGAAGAATTGTTGAAATGGTTCATGAGAACCTAACTATCAGCAAAATTATTACTAAAGCCTCGATAAAGAATGCGATTATGGCTAATGCTGCGCTAGGTGGATCAACTAATGCCATTGTGCACTTATTAGCCCTGGCCGGTCGTTTAGGAATTGATCTAAAGTTAGAAGAATTTGATGAATATGCTTCACCGATTCCTTTGTTGGTAAATCTAATGCCATCTGGCAAGTACTTAATGGAAGATTTTTATTACGCAGGTGGAGTTCCTGTGGTGCTAAAAGAGTTAAGTGATTTTCTAGACCTTTCGGTAACTACTGTAAGCGGCAAAACTATGGGTGAAGATATTGCTAATGCCCAGTGCTATAACCGTGAGGTAATTGCCACAGTGCAAAATCCAGTTCAAGAAGCAGGAAACAGCACCGTGGTTTTGAAAGGGTCTTTAGCGCCAAGAGGGGCAGTACTTAAAGTTTCTGCAGCTAGCAAAGAGCTCTTGCAACACCGCGGTCAAGCTTTAGTTTTTGATAACAATGAAGAGTATGTAGCGGCGTCAGAAGATCCAAACTTGCCGGTAACCAAAGATACAGTTTTGGTAGTTAGAAATTCAGGGCCTAAGGGTTACCCAGGATTTCCTGAAGTAGGCAATATGCCTTTGCCAACGAAATTATTAAAAGAAGGCGTGACCGACATGGTGCGTATTTCTGATGCTCGCATGAGTGGGACTGGATTTGGAACTTGCGTATTGCACGTATCTCCAGAAGCAGCTGCAGGCGGTCCTTTAGGAATCGTCCAAACTGGCGACTGGATTGTGTTAGATGTTAAAAATCGCAAATTGGATATTGAAATTAGCGAAGAAGAACTTCAAAAACGCTTAAGTGAATACACTCCAAAGCCAGCACAAGTCGCTCGCGGCTGGGCCAAGATTTACGTCGATCACGTAAACGGCGCTGACCAAGGCGTAGATCTTGACTTTTTAATTGGATCTAGCGGCTCGGATGTTCCAAGGCATTCTCACTAGGAGCTTGCGCGCTGTAAGAGAATTCCAAAGATAAGAAAGAACATTACGGCAAACACGATTATTAAAATCATTAACACGAAGTAGTACTCAAAACCAGGATTTTGGCGACGGCGATAAAAAAACACGGTAATAGCAAAAGAAAGCGCCATCAAGGCTAATAATCCGATAATTACATAGAGCATGTCTTTATTTTATCTAAGTTTTCTAGTTCTCACGACTTTGCAAAATTGCCATCGCGGCATTTCTGCCAGTAATTGCGCTCACACCGCCGCCACGTTTAGCCGCGCTAGATGCCATAAATAGCCTCGGGTGATCGGTTTCAGTGCCCCAAGTGCCAACTTCGCTTGCGGTTTCGGCAAATGGCCACTGAAGATCCTCATGAAAGATGTGACCGCGGGGTAATCCAACACTTTCTTCAATGTCTTGCGGGGTTTTAAGCTCTACACACAGTTCGCCTTTTTTATCGGATGCTAAACAATCATAAATATCATCATTTAGGAATTCATTTATCTGTGCGAGATACTTATTTTTAACCGATTCTTTTTTAGCTTGAGCATCATCATCAAATAATGAGGCCTTCATCATCAAGCCAAATAAGGTAATCGTATGAAAACCTGCATCATTAAGTTCATTTGAAAGAATGGAGTTATCGGTGAGGGTGTGGCAATAAATTTCAGCTGGCAAGGTATCTGGAATTTGCCCTGAATTTGCTTGCTTAAAAGCTTTCTTAATCTCACTTAAGCTTTCATTGATATGGAAAGTTCCGGCAAAAGCTTGTTTCGGGTCATGGCCAGACTTTAAGCGGGGGAGTTTTTTAAGTAAGAGATTCATTTTTATTTGTGAACCATCAGGTTGGGATTTTTCATACTTAACCGCCCTGAGTTTTGCTAATTTACTTGGGGCAATATTGCTCACTGCGTAATCTGCCACTAATCGGTTTCCGTCTTGACACACAACCTCAACGGCGTCTTGGGTCATTTCAACTGCGGTTACTTCAGCATCCAAAATTATTTTTACCCCTAATGAAATCGCCTTTTGATAAAGCGCATCAGTGACCGCCCCCATGCCACCTTTTGGCACTTTCCATTCCCCAGTACCATCTCCGATTAAGTGATACAAAAAACATCTATTTCCTAGTAGTTCTTGATCAAAGCCATCTGTGAAAGTGCCAATTAGCGCATCAGTTAACACAATGCCCTTAACAGTATCTGAAATAAAGTTCTCATCAATTGTTTTGCCAATTGGCTGAGTAAAAAAATCTCTAAAGGCAAATTCATCTACCTGATCAACTAAGGCTTTTATTTCTAATTCGCTCATCAATGGGCTAAGTAAAGTCGGGGATAGTAATTTGGCTACTTTTTCAACTCTAGAGTAAAACTTAAGCCAGTTTTCAAAATCTTCATCACTGCCGGTGAATTCAATAAACGATTCACGAGTGACTTGGCCTGGGGTTCTTTCAACAAGCAAGCCCTTTCGGCCCTCTGGGGTAAATGAAGAAACATTTCTTGAGAGTAACTCCAAGTTTAAACCGAGCTCTTCTCTAATTTGAGTAGGAAGTAATGCCACTAAGTATGAGTAGCGAGAGAGTTTAGCTTTAACTCCAGGAAAAACTTCTGCACTAATTGCTGCGCCACCATAGACTGAATTTTTTTCTAGCACCGTTACTTGCATGCCAGCTTGAGCTAAATAACAAGCTGCCGCCAAACCATTGTGCCCAGCGCCAAGAATTACGCAAGAATCAGTCATTTGCGCCATACTAGCGCGATCTAAAAAACTTATATCTTACGAATTACTGCAACGACCCTTCCCATAATGCGGGCTTGATCGCCATTAATCGGCTGATAGTCAGGATTTTGCGGCATCAACCAAACGTGACCATCTTTGCGCTTAAGAGTTTTAACTGTTGCTTCATCATCAAGTAAAGCTGCGACGATATCACCGTTATCAGCATCAGGTTGCTTTTGAACGACGACTAAATCACCATGACAAATTGCGGCATCGATCATGGAATCTCCGACTACTTTTAACATGAAAGTTTCACCGTTGCCAACAATTTCTTTAGGCAAGGCATAAATTGATTCAATTGATTCTTGAGCCAATATCGGGCCACCTGCTGCAATTTGGCCTACTAGGGGGACGTAGGCGGCAGTAGGTAGTTCAGGTGCCGGGGAAAAGCCTAAATCTGGAAGCACTACATCAATTGCCCTTGGGCTTTTAGGGTCCCGCTTTAAATAGCCCTTCTTTTCCAAAGTTGCTAGCTGGTGTGACACGGAACTTGGGCTAGTTAAGCCACATGCCTCACCGATTTCACGAATTGTTGGAGGAAAGCCTCGATCTCTCACGGCTTCTTGGATTACCTCCAGAATTCGTCTTTGCCTGTCGGTTAAACCGTCTGAATCATGGGTGGAATCCGGATTTTGGGTCACTTTGTCTTTGCTCATGGGTTAAAACCTACCAAATTCGAACAGATGTTTCAAACACCTGTTCGAGTCGAGTCGGGATTTGTCAGACCCCTGTGTTACATTAGTACAAGTGTTCGAACTAAGAGAGGCATAAGAACAATGCAGACTGCAGCAGCTTTGAGCCAACCAATCCGCCTAACCAGAAAAGGCCGCCTGGCAATAACCTCTCTAGCTGGCTTGGTACTTCTTGCTGGCCTTTTTACGCTCGCTACCAGTGGAGCTGAAGCCTCGAACACCTCTAGCTCAGCCTCTGTAATTGAAGTTGTCGTTTCCCCTGGCGATACTCTTTGGTCCATTGCAAAGGCTGTAAAACCTAATCAAGATCCTCGGGAAACTATCTACGACATCAAAGCCATGAATTTAATTTCAGGCAGTCAAGTTTTTCCGGGTCAAATAATTAAAGTTCCCGCTAACTAAACTTAATCAAAAAGTTTAGTTAGGCGTGAGAAATTTCTTCTTCTTTACCGGGCTCAATGCCGAATGCTTCTGCTTGCTCTAAGGCTTCGTGCGCATGATGTTGACCGGCTGCAATTTCATCTTTGGTAGGAATTGGTAAAGACCCCTTGGAATACCATTGAGATATCTTGGCCTGAATTAACTTCTTACGGTAACCCGGAGTTGGCACACCCGAAGCATCAGTCTTTGGTGGAAGTGCAAGCGGCGTGTATGTTTCACGAGCTGTTAACACGGCAAGCTCTTCTTCACTAACTGGTTCGTGAACCTCTACAAAGCCACCATCAGGTAGTCGAAGAATTCTTCCAGTTTCTTTACCGTGAAGTAATTTATCTAAATCTTTACGCTGTAGTCCAATACAGATTCTTCTAGTGATGATGAAGGCAATTGCAGGTGCGGTAAGCAAAGCAATTCTCAAGAACCAAGTTACTTGATTGATTGAAAGATTCAAGAGGTTTGCGATTAGGTCGTTACCGCCAGCGATCCACAGAATCACATAAAAGGTAATTGCAGTTACTCCTAGCCCCGTGCGGGTTGGGTTATTGCGTGGACGATCCAAAATGTTGTGCTCTCTCTTATCGCCAGTAATCCATGCTTCAATAAATGGATAGAGCGCAAGCAGAGTGAACATGATTCCCGGCAAAACTACTGCTGGGAAGAAAATGTTGAATGAGAAAGTGTAAGTGCCAAATAGCACCCATTCCCAGTTAGGCATAAGACGAGTGGAGCCATCCAAAAAGCCGATATACCAGTCTGGTTGAGAACCAGCAGTTACTTGATCGGGGGTAAATGGCCCATACATCCATATTGGGTTAATTGTCACCAAAGCGCTGATTAAAGCCGTGATGCCAAAAACCACAAAGAAAAATCCGCCGGCTTTAGCGACATACACTGGAAGCAATGGGTAACCCACTACGTTGTTTTCGGTTCTTCCTGGTCCGGGATATTGGGTGTGTTTTTGAGTCCAAACCAAGAGCAAGTGCGCAGTAATTAGGGCCAAGATGATTCCCGGCAACAATAAAACGTGGATGATAAACAATCTTGGAATAACCGCCACTCCTGGAAATTGACCATCAAAAAGAAAATAAAGCGCCCAGGTACCAACGACTGGTATCGCTTGCAAAATACTGGAAGCAATCTTCAAGCCAATTCCGGAAAGTAGATCATCAACGATTGAATAGCCAGCAAATCCTTCAAATAGAGCCAAAGTCAAAAGACCAACGCCTAATAGCCAGTTAAATTCACGAGGCTTGCGGAAGGCACCAGTGAAGAACACTCTTAATAAGTGGATCACAATCGAAGCTACAAAAAACAAGGCGGCCCAGTGATGCATTTGGCGAATTAATAAGCCGCCTCTTACGTCAAAAGAAATTTGCAAAGTTGAAGCAAAGGCTTCACTCATATGTACGCCCTTTAACGGTACGTATGAACCGTTGTAAGTAACTTCAGTAGCACTTGGTACGTACCAAAGCGTTAAGAAAACACCCGTTAAAAGCAAAATGATGAATGAATAAAGTGCGATCTCACCCAACATGAAGGACCAGTGATCGGGGAAGACTTTACGTAGGTTTCGCTTTAGCGCACCACTTATTCCAACTCGACTATCTACATAGTCATATGCGGCAGGCACTTTCTTAGTCTCACTCATTATGAACGCTCCCAAAAGCTAGGTCCTATAGGTTCTTGGAAGCCAGCTCTGGCGACCAAGTAGCCCTCACTATCTACTTCAATAGGCAATTGTGGCAGTCTTCGGCGAGCTGGGCCAAAGATAGCTTTTGCCGAATCTGACAAATCAAAAATAGATTGGTGACATGGGCAAAGCAAATGGTGGGTGCGCTGTTCATAAAGCGCAATTGGGCAACCTGCATGAGTGCAAATCTTGGAAAAGGCCAAGATACCCTGATAATCCCAGCCTTCGCCCTGTTGAGATTTGATCTCTTCTGGGCGCATTCTCACCAAAATGATGGCAGATTTTCCGCGGGCATTTAGTGTGTGCTCTTCTTCTTGAATCTCCATGATGTTTTCTGGATGCGCACTTACTAAGTTTCCAACCGGAATGTCTTCAGGTCTGATCTTTTCGTAGGCCACATCAGTTACCACAGCAAGCCCGCGAGTCCATGCGGTCTCTTTTAACTCACCCTTAGGGGCTGGGCCTAGATCTCTTAGCATCACCACAAAAGGGAGTGGGAATAAACTCAAAGCACCAAGCAAAGTTCTGCGAATTAATTTGCGCTCACCAATTCCAGATTCTTGGCCACCAACTCTTGCTAAATCGAGGGCCGCTTGCTGCTCCTCTAATTTTGGCTGCATTACCTTGCGCTCTTGCACTAATTCAACATCACTCATCAGTTTCTTAGCCCAATGAATTGCACCAATTCCGATAAGCAAAATAGCTAAGCCGAAAGTGAGGCCTAGGATCAAATTCGAAGTGCTGGTCACTCCGAAAACTGGAAGGGAAATCCTTGCCGAGGAAGGTATTGCGACATAAGCGACAATGAAGAGAATTGTAAACAGCGCACTTAAGCCAAACATGGTGGCAACTTGTCTTTCAGCGCGTTTTGCTGCCTTGGGGTCAATATCTGTTCTACGTGGGTAGTGGTTGATTCCTTTTGCGACAGTTGGGGCTTTACTTTCTGGCTTTGCTAACTCACTTGATGATTGATTATTTTCATCAGGATCGAAAATGTTATTGAGATCTAATTTATTTTCACTCATCTAACTCTTGCCCCTATCCACCAAGCAAATCCAATTAATAATCCAAGCCCAACAGTCCAGATGAAAAGCCCCTCAACTACTGGGCCTAGGCGACCAAGTGATAGCCCACCAGGATTTTCTTGCTTCTTTAATTCTTCAATGTAACGAATTACTGCAAGCTTATCCTCTGGAGTTAATGTTGCATCTGAAAATTTTGGCATCGCTTGTGGGCCAGAAATCATTGCTTCATAAATTTGCACTGGAGTTGCTGCCATTAGTCCTGGTGCGTACTTTCCATCAGTTAAGGCACCACCGGATCCAGCAAAGTTGTGGCATTGTGCGCAGTTGGTGCGATAAAGCTCGCCACCTTCCGCAACGCTGGCGTTCACCCACTGATCGATGAAATCTTGCGCGGGGATCGCTGGTCCCGGGCCAAAAGTTGAGATATAGGCAGCTAGCGCCAAAATTTCCTCTTCGCTGTAAACCGGATCTTTACGAACAGCTTGAGCACCAGGTGCAGCTAAAGGCATGCGACCGGTAGAAACTTGAAAGTGAACACTGGCGGCACCGACTCCTGCCAAAGTTGGTCCATCAGAACCGCCTTGACCTTGCAAACCGTGGCAAGAAGAACATCCCTCTGCGTAAAGTTGACTACCTTTTAAAACTAATGTTTCGTTGCTTCCAATTTGCGCTTGTACTTTGCTAGATGAAGCAACATTCGAGACCACCGCGAAACTAACTGCGATCATGGTCAAAGCAAAAAACATCACCACTCCGGTGGCGGACTTTTTTCTACGCCATTTAGTCAGTTTCATAACTATAAGATGGTTACCTTTCCCTATTTCACCAAATAAATTACGGCAAACAATCCAATCCAAACCACATCAACAAAGTGCCAGTAATAACTTGTTACCACCGCGCTAGTTGCCATGTTATGTGTCATTTTTGGTCTTGCATAGCTTCGAGCAAGAACAAATAAGAAAGCAACTAATCCACCAGTTACGTGCAGTGCGTGAAAACCAGTTGTTAAATAAAAAACAGATCCAAAGGATGAAGATTGCAAAGTCAAACCTTCATGCACCAACTCGGTGTATTCAAATGTTTGTCCGCCGATAAAGAAGGCGCCCATTAAAAAAGTGAGAATAAACCAGCGCCGTAGTCTTAGCGCATCACCGCGTTCGGCAGCGAAGACACCCATTTGCGCAGTCACAGATGAGAGCACTAAAACAGTGGTGTTAGCCGCAGCAAAAGGGATATTAAGTAGTTCGGTCTCCGCAGCCCAAATATTTGGATTGACTGCGCGAAGCGTGAAGTACATCGCGAACAAGGCAGCGAAGAACATCAACTCGCTAGCAAGCCAAATCACGGTTCCGACCGCAGTCATGTTGGGGCGGTTAATTTGTGGTTGATAAGCGGCTTGGGTCATGCGACTAGTCTGCCATTAATAGTGTCCCCGCTAGGGGTAAGGGTTGTGCTGTTTTACTAGTCTTATCAACGTGAGCGAGAAAATTTCACAAGCGCACGAGCCGCGGATCCTTGTCTATTCGGACGATAGCAACGTTCGCGAAGAGATAATTTTAGCTCTGGGTCTAAAGCCAGTTGCTGGTTTAGGAAAAACACAATATTTACAAGTTGCTACTGAACCAGTTGCGCAACAACACTTGCGTAGCGGAAATTTTGACTTAGTCATACTCGATGGTGAAGCTGCTCCAGCCGGTGGAATGGGAATTGCCAAAGCAGCAAAAGATGAAATTTTCAATTGCCCGCCAATCTTGTTGGTGATTCAAAGAGCTCAAGATGCTTGGTTAGCAACTTGGTCACGCGCGGATGGGGTGGTACCACGGCCAATAGATCCATTGGTAATACGTCAGACGGCTTCAGCCTTACTTCGTAAACGATTAGCGCTTAGCGCCGGGTAATGCATACTCCAAACTGGGAGATAATTAATTCAACGCTAAAAAATAAAGTAGCGCTTGCTCGCGAAGAAGCTACTTGGGCAATGTTGGAAATGATGAGCGGCAACACGCCAGGTGAAACCATAAAAGAATTCTTAGTTCTGATGAACGAAAAGTCACCAACTGCCGGCGAAATTGCTGGGTTAGTTGATGCCATGTTGCAAAATGCCACCAAAATTGACATCACTAATCAAGCAATCGACATTGTAGGAACTGGAGGAGATCAGGCCGGCACCATAAATATTTCAACTGCCAGCGCGCTAGTGGTAGCCGCAGCGGGTGAAGGTGTAATCAAGCACGGAAATCGCGCCGCCTCTAGTAAAACTGGCTCTGCAGATGTCTTAGAAGTAATGGGCTTAAATTTAAATCTAACGACTAAAGAGGTAGCTGATTGCTTCGAAGAAAATAACATCACATTCTGCTTTGCACCAATTTTTCACCCAGCAATGCGCCATGTGGCACCGGTAAGAAAAGAATTAAATGTTCCAACTGTCTTTAATATTCTGGGGCCATTGGCAAATCCTGCGCAGCCGGTAGCGCAAGCCACCGGAGTTTCAAGCTTAAAGATGGCTCCTTTGATGGCAGAAGTTTTTGCCAAAAGAGGTACTAATGCTTTAGTCATGCGTGGCTTAGATGGATTAGATGAAATGTCAATTGCTGGAGATACTCAAATTTGGGACACCCGTGAAGGTGAAGTTAGAGAAGAGTTATTTAAATTATCGCGGCTAGGAATTGACTCAGCTTCTATCGCTGAATTAAAAGGTGGCGAGGCAGCTGAAAATGCAAAAATACTAAAAGCAGCACTCGCCAACAAGGCGAGCGAAGCTGTCTTAAATGCGATCGCCTTAAATTCTGCAGCCGCTTTTGTTGCTAAAGGAGAGCCGGATAAGGAGCTAACGGGTCAGTTGATCCAAGGCTTTGAAAAGGCACGAGATGTTTTAGCTTCAGGACAAGTTCTTGAGCTGCTAGAGAAATGGATTAATTGGACCAAAAAAATCTCTTAAGGCTTAAAAGAGAATTGAAAGTGGGGCACTAGTGGGAAAGTTACTAGTGATTACAAATGATTTCCCACCGCGGACCGGCGGAATTCAAAATTTTGTCTATGAACTACTAAAAGGTTTCGATCCACAAGAGGTGGTTGTCTATTGCTCAAACTGGAGAAAGGCAAAAGAATTTGATCTTGCCCAAAACTATAAAGTAATTCGAGTTCGCTCAAAAGTTCTTTTGCCGACAGCAAAACGCACAAAAGAAGCAATTGAGATTATTAAACGCTTTGATTGTGACCGAGTTCTGTTTGGAGCTAGTACCCCGTTGGGAGTAATGGCACCCGCCTTGCGAAAAGCGGGCATTAAAAAAATTGGCGCGTTAACCCATGGACATGAGGCAGGGTTGGCAGGAGTTCCGATTTTGCGTCAGTTGGTAAAGAAAGCTTTTCAAGATTTAGATTTCATAACTTACCTAGGTGACTTCACGAGAAATAAACTAGCAAGATTGATACCCAGTGATGCTAAATTTGTAAAGTTAAGCCCAGGGGTAGACACAGCAGTTTTTAATTTGCAGTATCGAGCCAATCGAGATGAATTGCTCGCAAGAAATAATTTAAGCGGTAAAAAAATCGTTCTTTGCGCTTCTCGCTTGATGCCGCGTAAAGGTCAAGATGAATTGTTGGAGGTTTGGCCAAAAGTCTTGCAAAGAAACCCTTCGGCACATTTGCTGTTTAGCGGTGGTGGGCCTTACAAGCAGAAATTGCTTAGAAAAGTTAATTCAAAGAATTTACAAAACAGCGTTACATTTTTAGGTACATTGACACAAAAAGAACTCGCAGCTTTCTATGGAATGAGTAATGTTTTTGCGATGCCTAATCGAACAAGGAATTTTGGTTTGGACGTAGAAGGCTTAGGAATGGTTTTCTTAGAAGCAGCAGCTTGTGGCATTCCTACAATTGGCGGTAGGGCTGGCGGAGTCCCTGATGCTTTGATTGACGAAGCCACGGGCTACTTGGTTAACCCAAAAAAAAGGGAACAGCTCTTAGCGAAATTAGATTTGTTATTGCAAAATCCCAACTTGGCCAAGAGCATGGGCTCCACTGGCAGAGATTGGGTGGTAAAAAATTGGCAATGGGCTAGCCGCCGGGAGCAATTAAAACAATTACTAGAAGTTTCTTAAGGCCATCCACCTTAGAATTGGCTTCATGAATAGAGTCTGATCAGACAAAGCACCAGATGGGATGAATACTTGTTCTACTTTTTCGTTAAGTTTGTGATCTTGTGGGTTCCCTTGCATCTGTTTTTTCGACCTTGGGTGCAGGGCAAAAAAAATATTCCTAAAAAAGGTGCAGCAATTTTTGCTTCCAACCATATTTCCTTTTCAGACTCAATCTTTCTGCCCTTAGTAGTTAGCAGAAAAATAACTTTTTTAGCAAAAATTGATTATTGGCGAGGTAAGGGAATCAGAGGATTTTTTACTAAGTTATTTTTTAATGGTGTAGGCCAAGTTCCAGTTGATCGCGCAGGTGGTTCTGCAGCTGAGTCGGCACTTAATACTGCTATAAAAATCTTGAATGACGGTAAGTTTCTGGGAATTTACCCAGAGGGGACCAGGGCGCCCGATGGTCGTTTGTACCGCGGTAGAACTGGAGTTGCACGCATGGCGCTCGAAGCACAAGTGCCAGTGATTCCGGTGGCAATGATTGGCACCTACGAAATACAACCTCCGGGACAAGCGATACCTAACCTGGGCCGCGTTGGCGTGCGTTTTGGAAAGCCACTTGATTTTTCGCAACACTATGGAGAGGCAAAGAATGTTGAAGTTTTGCGAAAAGTTACCAACGAAATCATGCAGGCAATCCACAAATTATCAGGCCAGGAGTATGTGGACATTTATGCCTCTAACGCAAAAGAAATTTTAAAAAAGGGTAAGAAAATTCAAGATGAATTAAATAAAGAAGGAGAAAATTAGCATGCGCGTAGGGATGTTAACTGGCGGTGGCGATGCGCCAGGACTAAACAACGTAATCAAGGGTGTTGTTACCCAAGGAATTAAAAAATATGGCTACGAGTTTGTGGGATTCCTTGATGGCTGGAAGGGGCCGCTTGAAGGTTTAATTAAACCAATTGGTTTGGCCGATGTTGCTTATATTCATGATCGTGGAGGGACAATTTTAGGATCCTCTCGCACTAATCCGATAAAAATTGAAAACGGTGTGGCTCAAATCGAAGAGAATTTAAAGAAATTCAATATTGACGCGCTTGTTGCTATCGGTGGCGAAGACACACTAGGTGTCGCAACGGAATTACATAAGCATGACTTTAAAGTAATTGGAGTACCAAAAACAATTGATAATGACCTTTCAAACACGGATTACACTTTCGGCTTTCAAACCTCTGTAGCCATTGCCTCTGAAGCTGTCGATCGCTTGCATACCACCGCTCGCTCACATCATCGAGTTTTGGTAGTAGAAGTTATGGGTCGTCACGCTGGATGGATTGCCTTAGAAACTGGAATGAGTGCAGATGCGGCTGTTACTTTGATTCCAGAAGAAAAATACGACATCAATCAAGTTGTCAGCTGGGTCAAAGAAAGATATGCCCGAGATCACTACTCCATAGTGGTAGTCGCTGAAGGTGCGCTTTCAACTGAAGGTGATCTGGTAACAAAAGATGCTTCTTTAGATGCTTTCGGCCACGTGAAGCTTTCTGGCGTTGGTGAAGCGTTAGCCAAGCGAATTGAAGATCTCACAGGCTTTGAAACTCGCAGCGTGGTTTTAGGTCACTTGCAGCGAGGGGGAAGCCCAGTTGCTTTTGATCGCAACTTAGGTGCCCGCCTTGGACTCAAAGCAGCAGATGCGGTAGATCAAAAGCAGTTTGGACAAATGGTTGCTTTGCATGGCACAGATGTGGTTTTGGTTCCATTGGAAAGTGCAACTGGTGTTTTGAAGACCGTTCCAACTGCACGCTACGACGAGGCGAAAGCCTTTTTTGGGGCCTAACCTCACGAGTAACAAAGAAACAGCAATCGCCTAAATTAGGGGTGTGAGCACTCCAACCCAAGTCGAAGCCAAACAGCAGCCAATTTGGCCAGATCAAGTACCGCTGCAGGTGGCAGTTGACGAGCTCAAATCCCTGCCTCCCTTGGTTTTTGCCTCAGAAGCTGATCTTTTAACGCAACGCCTAGCAGATGTGAGCCGTGGCGAGGCTTTCTTTTTAACGGGAGGAGATTGCGCAGAAACTTTTGCTGCCAATACTGCAGATTCCGTTCGGGCTCGCTTGCGAACAGTTTTACAGATGGCAGTAGTTCTCACTTATGGCGCAAAAATGCCAGTAGTAAAAGTTGGTCGAATGGCCGGTCAATATTTTAAGCCGCGCTCAAGTGGTGTCGAAAAAATAAACGGAGTTGAGCTTCCTTCTTATCGCGGCGATGCGATTAACGATGTGGCCTTTACTCCCGAAGCTAGGCAACCGGATCCACAAAGATTAGTTCGCGCTTATCGTGCCTCAAATGCAACTTTGAACCTAATTAGATCTTTTACCCAAGACGGTTCAGCCGACTTAAGAATGGTTCACGCATGGAATCGAGATTTTGTTTCAGGTTTTAGCGCTGGTAAACGTTATGAACAAACCGCAGAAGATATCGACCGGGCATTGCAATTCATGCATGCCTGCGGTGCAGATCCAGTTGAATTTCGTAGTGTGGAATTTTTTACGGCACACGAAGCACTTTTGTTAGATTATGAAAAAGCCTTAACTCGACTCGACCCAACAACTGGCAGGTATTACGACACCAGTGCACATTTTCTTTGGGTTGGCGAGCGAACTCGTGAACCAGATGGCGCGCATATTAAATTTGTTGAATCCATCAGAAATCCAATTGGTATAAAAGTTGGACCAACAGCAGATCCAAGGGCTGTAGTTGAAATGGTTAAGCGCTTGGATCCAGAAAAAACTCCAGGTCGTTTAACTTTAATTAGTCGAATGGGTTATCAAAATGTTGAAGAGAAGTTGCCAGCAATTGTTGAAGCGGTTGAAAACACCCAGCATCCAGTAATTTGGGTCTGTGATCCGATGCATGGCAATACTCGTGAAGCCGCATCTGGTCACAAAACTCGCGAGTACGAAGATGTATTAGCTGAGGTAAAGGGATTTTTTAACGTCCATAAAAAACTGGGAACTCATCCAGGCGGTATGCATATCGAACTAACGGGCGATGATGTTACTGAATGTATCGGTGGAATTTCTGGCGTATTGGAGCAGGACTTGCCTCAACGCTATGAGACAGCTTGCGACCCAAGGCTTAACCGGGTGCAAGCCTTAGAGCTTGCCTTCCAAGTCTCTGACATGCTTTCTGACTGAACAATGTCACGTACCAATCAGATCTTGATTTGGATCACGTTTTCCGTGTTACTTATCTCGCTCACGGTTGCATACTTTTGGCCCGAGGAACAACCACAAGCCTTAGCTGAAGAACGAGCTCCGGAAGTAAAAGAAACTTTGCAAGTAGTGAAAATGAATCAGTTGGTTGTCACGGTACTTAATGGTTCCTTGAAAGACGGAATGGCAGCAAAGACTCAGGAATTTCTAGAGTCCAATCAGCTCTACGTAGCTAGAATTGGTAATGCCCCAACCCGAAATTACCAAGCCTCAGAGGTCATCTATCACCCAGAAGCTTCTCAAGCGGCATACGAATTGGCGAAATTGCTACAAATCAACAAAAGAACTCCCGCTCAAAGTTTTGAATCTCGACTTTACGTTACGGTGGTTATTGGTGCAGATTTCAAGGAGCCAGCCTTAGCCAAGAAGGAGCAATAGTGCTCATCTACAGGGAGTTTAAGTCTAAATTTGGTCCGCTTACCGTAATAGTTAACGATGAAACCCAAGAAGTTATTAGGAGTGGGTTTTTCAAGTGGCAAGAGATCCTAAAAAAAGAATTTGCTCAAATCAAGATCACACAAGATAAAAAACTTTTTTTAGTGGCTGAGGCGTTGGAGGGGTGGCAAGATAAAGATTTAGCTGCCTTAAGAAAAATCCCCGCAAATCAGCCTGGGAGCGAATTTAAGCAAAGTTGCTTCACAGCCATGCGAGAGGTGCCTGCTGGTAAAACTCTTAGTTATGCGGAACTAGCAGCTAGAAGTATCAACCCAAAAGCAGTGAGAGCTGCTGCAAGCGCTTGTGCCAATAACCAGTTGGCTCCCTTTGTTCCTTGCCACAGAATTATCAAAGCTACAGGTGAGATAGGTAACTATGCATTTGGAAACTCCTTAAAAATGGCGATTTTGCAGCACGAAGGCGCAATTTAAACTTAAGAAATACCGGGGGTTATCTGGTTTTTTGGTAGCCTCAATTAGGTGAAACTGCGAATTAGAAGCTTCGTAGCCAGTTTGGCGCTCGCGAGCGTTTTCTCGTTCTACTTGGTCCCAGTAGCTCATGGCAACGACTATCCCGGGCAAGAAAATTTGTCTGTAGGAGTTCAGAACGACTATGTAAAGGAAGTACAAGAAGCTTTAATCCGCTTGGGTTATTCAATTTCTCCTGCTAATGGACGCTATGGGCCGCAGACCACAAAAGCAGTTAGTGAGTTTTATTCATCTCGCGGCGATCGCTCAGATGGAACCAGCATTGGGCCTGCTGGGTATAAAGCGATTATGGGTGAAGCCTCTGTTGCTGAAGAGGTAAAACCAAAAGCGAAACCAAAAGCTAAAAAAAAGAACTCAAAAGTTGCGACCCGAAAGCGTTTTCGAGCCATGGGGGATGTGACACTAATCAATGGCACCCGAAAGTCACGAGCGGCTCGGGAAGCTGTGAGCTTTGAAGCGTGGCAAGCAGCACCTTTTACAAAATTTATCGCTAAGCGAGAATCAAACCGTAGGTGTAAAGCGGTAAATCGAACCGGAAAGTATCGCGGCAGATGGCAGATGGATAAAAACTTCTGGGCTAGTTATGGTGGTAAAAAATTTGCAAAGCGGCCAGACAAAGCCAGTTGTGCCGAACAGGATTTAGTTGCTTATCGCGGTTGGATTGCTCGCGGCTGGAAGCCTTGGAATTACTAAGATACCTTCATGGGGCAATTTTCTTACCTAGGAGTCTTGCTCTTTATATTTTTAGCAACTTTTTTATTAGAAGTGGTTTTGAAAGCAAGAGTTTGGCAAAAATTTAGACGTCTTTTCTTGACAATTGTTCCTGTGGTTTTGGCGATGACCCTTTGGGACTGGTACGCAATTATCAACGATCATTGGTATTTTAATGATGTTTTGACTTCGGGACTCATACTTTTTAATTTCTTACCTATCGAAGAATTATTATTTTTTATTTTTGTTCCGATTGCCTCCTTACTTACCTTTGAAGCAGTTCGCTCTATTAAAAAAGAGTCGGTGCCGGGTGAGAAGCTATGACTTACCTACAAATTGCTTTAATTTATATCGCGATTGCCCTATTGCTTGATTTTGTGATACTGAAGACTTATGTTCTTAAAACTAAGTTGTTTTGGCTTTCTTATTCGATTGTTTTATTTTTTCAATTTCTCACAAATGGAGTTTTAACTGGATTTCTGATCGTTACTTACAACCCAGAAATTTTGATTGGCAGTGGAGAATATCTCACCAATCGACCTCCCTTAATTGGCGATGGCAGACTATTTTTTGCACCTATGGAAGATGTCTTATTTGGTTTTTCAATGATTGTTTTTACAATTTCACTTTGGGTTTATTTTGGCCGGCGAGGAATCCAAAAAGAACCTGTTTCAGGACCGCCGCCGAAATGGTGGCCTAAGGGTGGCTGGTACGGCACCAAGTGATTAACGCTTCAAGCGATTTTTAATTCTCCTTGAAATTTCAGCGGTTAAACTCTTAAAGGGAAGCCGTTTTAGCGCATTTTTTTGAACGCCCTGCATTCCAATAGCAACGGTGGCAATTGAAATCGTTTCGGGGAGCTGTTGCTCTTTAGCCCCGGAAATTTCTAAAGCCACTTGCTCCAATTCTCCGATAACCTTTAAGTTCATTTTGGAGATCTCATCAAAGTATTGCTTGGCAATCTGATTCGCTTTTTCAGTGGCCCAGACTGGGGTAGTTACCTTTTCAGGTTTTGCTTCAGCAATTGGCGTATTTAATATTTCATGCATCATGCTACGTCTAACGAATGATTCATACTTATCCCAAGTAGATGATTCAGGCTGTCGTAAATTAATTTGCCTTAAGAATTCAGCTTCCGCAAGCGTCATTGAGCGATTAGAGATTTTTTCTTTACGTTTTTGTAGCGTTCCCACTTCAAGTCTTAAGATCTGCTCAAAAGCTTGATAAATAAAATCGTGATTCGAGTCATCAACTACCACCAAGCTAACGTTTTCTTTGCCTACTAAATTCAGCCATCGCTTTATTAAAACTGGGTGGTCATGCCGCATCCAGAAAGTTGGGGTAGGGGCTTTTTCTCTTGGTCCATTGAGGATTGCTTGCAGCCATTCTTCATAAGTTAGCTTTACGCCGTATTTTAGATACTGCTGCCAAGCTGAGGGTAATAATTTGCCAAAGGGCCTTAAGGTGATAACAACCTCTAATTCTCTGTTGCCTAAGTCTTGGACTATTTTGTTTGCTTGGTTTTGATTTGCTTCGCAAAAAAATTCACTGCTAAGTATTACTTTTTTAGAAGTTTTAGCTTCGCTTACTAATTGGTCCCAGTGTTTCATTGGAGTGGTAGTTTCACCGCGACCCTTCCAGCCCCAAGTGCGTTCGGTGACTGCCCAAGCTGCGCGATGGTGAGCGTTTCTCCACTGAGATGGGTAGATTACGTTCTGTTTTGCCAGATCTTTTCTACTATTTGCTAAAGCCGCTTGCAGTGCGGTTGTTCCAGTCTTAGGAACGCCGATGTGTAAAAAAATTCTTTTTGAATCTGTCATTTCATGATCAAGTCTATTAATTTTTTGACATTTTCTTCTAATGGTGCCGCGCCATCCAAAATCAATTCAGGATTGCTGGGAGGTTCGTAGTCTTGCCCGACTCCCGTTAAATTAGGTAAGTTTCCGGCTTTTGCCTTGGCATAAAGACCTTTTGGATCTCGAGTGCGGCACACCTCTGGGTCAGTGGCAACAAAAACCTCTTTAAATTCATCCGCATCAAACAAGCTGCGAGCGGCATCCCGATCAACTTTAAATGGACTTACTAAAGCAACAAGTACTACTAAACCTGCGTCCATCATTAATTTAGCTACTTCTGCCACTCGCCGAACATTTTCAGCTCTATCTTCTTTGGTAAACCCGAGATCTTTATTTAGTCCGAGTCTGAGATTGTCGCCGTCTAACACGTATGTATGCAAACCTAAGCTATGCAATTGTTTTTCTGTGGCATCGGCAATCGTTGATTTACCCGAACCACTTAGGCCAGTTAGCCAAATGAGTTGAGGTTTTTGTTGTTTTTGCTTGGCTCGTAAGTTTTTATCGATTTCAAAATCATGTTGAGTAACGTTAAAAGCGCGCCGTAGTGTCTTTTGCACCATACCGGCAGCAACGGTTTGAAAACTAATTCGATCGACCAAAATAAAATTGCCACCGAGTCGGGAATTTTCATATAGGTCTAAATTCACTGGAGTATCGGTGGCCATTTCAACCAAGCCAATTTCATTCATATTCAAGGTTCGCGCAGCAATAGTTTGCCCAGTATTTACTTCTAACCTATGCCGCAAAACTGTTACAGTTGCCGTAGTACTAAAAGGCCCACTCATTAAAAAATAACTTCGACCATGTGCCAGCGGCTCTTCGGTAAGCCAAACCAAATTTGCGCTATAGCGGTCAGCCGGTAACACGTTCGAATCCTTAGACAAAATCACATCACCACGGGTGATGTCGCGCTCTGGCTCGAGCACCAAAGTGACTGATTGGTTAGCTTTGGCAACTGGTAATTCTTGATCAAATAGTCGAATTTCTTTGATAGTTGCACTGTGCCCTTGCGGAGCAATAATTACTTCTTCGCCCAACTTAAAATCACCATCGGTAACAAATCCAGCGATACCGCGATAGTTTTCATTTCGGACAATCATTTGCACGTTTAGCCGGGCAGTATTTTGAGTTTGAGTTGGCTCCCACTCGCTTAAGAAATCTAAAACACTAGGGCCTTGATACCAAGGAGTATTATCCAGCGCGCTCGAAACGTTGTCGCCTACCAAAGCGGATACCGGGATTGAAATTAGTTCGTTTATACCTAGTCGCGAAGCTGCTTCAGTTACCTGATTTTTAATGCTTTCGAACTTTTGTTCATCATAAGCAAGCGCATCGAGTTTATTTACTGCTAGCAGAACAGTTTTAATTCCACCTAAAGCCACAACCGTGAGGTGCCTTAAGGTTTGCTCCCTAACCCCGCGGGTGGCGTCGACCAAAATCATGGCGATATCGCTGCGAGATGCGGCAACTACCATGTTTCTGGTGTACTGCTCATGACCTGGAGCATCTGCAAAAATTAATCTGCGCCCACTTGGCAAATTCATACTGCGATATGCGACATCAATGGTGATACCTTGTTCGCGCTCAGCCTCAAGGCCATCGGTGAGCAAACTAAAGTCAACTTCTCCCGCTTTAATGGTTGAGCCAGTGCGTCTAACAGTGCGTGCTTGTTCGATGGTGTCTTGCGGGACAGAATTTGTTTCTACTAGTAAGCGACCTATCAATGTGCTTTTTCCGTCATCGACGCTTCCGCAGGTAACTAATCGAATTAAGGGTGAACTCATTTAGAAATAACCTTCAATTTTCTTACGCTCCATGGAGTCTTCTCGATCTCCATCAATCAAGCGAGTGGCTCTCTCGCTAAGAGAAACCGCTTCTAATTCAGCAATAATCTCTGTCACACTTTTAGCTTTTGATTCACTGGCTGCAGTTAACGGGTAGCAACCCAGCGTTCTAAATCTCACTTCGCGCATTTGGGGTACTTCACTTTCACGGAGTCGATAACGGTCATCATCAACCATGATGATCTGTTCGCCCCGCATGACAGTTGGGCGTTCTTTAGCAAAGTACAAGGGAACAACTTCTATATTTTCTCTTTTGATGTAACGCCAGACGTCTAATTCGGTCCAATCGCTCATAGGAAAAACGCGCATAGTTTGTTGAGCTTTAATCTTGGTATTAAATGAGTGCCAAAGTTCTGGCCTTTGTTGACGTGGATCCCAGCGATGACCTGCTTCACGCAAGGAAAAAATTCTTTCTTTAGCTCTGGACTTTTCTTCGTCTCTTCTAGAGCCACCAATTGCGGCATCAAATCCGTGCTGATCAAGCCCTTCTCGCAAGGCAACTGTTTTCATGATTCTGGTGTATTCGGTTGAACCCAGATCAAAAGGATTGACATTGTCTTTCACGCCTTGCTGGTTTGTGGCAACAATCAATTCAACTCCGGCGGCTTTAGCGGCGGCATTTCTAAAAGCGATCATTTCTTTAAACTTCCAAGTGGTATCGATATGCATTAAAGGAAAGGGAATTTTTGCTGGGTAAAAAGCTTTCTGCGCTAAGCGCAATAAAACGGAAGAATCTTTACCAATTGAATATAGTAAAACAGGTTTTTTAAAGGCGCTGGCTGCTTCTCGAAAGATTTCTATGGCTTCGGCTTCAAGTTGATCTAACACCTGATCGTGTGAAATATGAATTTTTGACATCACTAGTTATTTTGCCTTAGCGCGGCCAGTTACTGAACCAGGCCCAAACTTCCTGCGCGCTTTTACTGCTTTGCGCCAAGCGGGGAGTGCTACCGCAAGGCGGCGGCTCATTGGCACAGTAGCTCTTGAGCGAAAAACCTCATAGTCAATTGCTTCAACCGCACCTACGATTCCGCAGTAAAGAATTCGAGCAGCTTCAATGCAAGGTTGACTTGAGGGGTGAAGTAATTCAATGCCACTTCGCGAGCGTTCCTCTAATTCCTTAACCCGAGCGATTTGAAATCGCAGAGCAGCTTTCACCTGCTGGCTTGCAATTCTCTCTTGCAGTACTTCGCGGGTTACGCCAAACTCTTTAAGCTCAGCGAGCGGTAAGTAGATACGGCCACGATCTAAGTCCTCATTTACATCTCTAATGAAATTTGCTAATTGAAAAGCTACTCCTAAGTCCTTAGCTCTTTCATAAGCTTCATCACTGGTTGGCTCCAAAATTGGAACCATTTGCAATCCAATTACCGCGGCTGAGCCGTAAACATATTCATATAAATCTTCGAATGTTTCATACTCTTTAACAGTTAAATCCATTTTCATTGAGTGCAAAAAGCTTTCAAAATATTCATGGGGGATTTGCCAGCGAGTTACTGTATCAACCACTGCTTTACAGATTTTGTCTTCAGAAGATCCCTTTTTGAGATCTTGAAGAAACTTATCGCCCCAAGCTCCCAGCCATTGGGCTTTTTCTTGATTGGTAAGTGTGCTTGATAGGTCATCTACAATTTCATCTGCATAGCGGGCAAAACCGTAGAGCGCATGTACGTATGGTCTTTTTCCAGCAGGTAATAATTGGGTGGCTAGGTAATAAGTTTTGCCATGTTTCGCGTTTAATTCACGACAAGCTTCATAAGAAGCACGCAGCTCAGGATCAAAGATTTCTGCCGCGTCTAACTCGCGTTTTGACATAATCCGATTTTGCTAGCGATACGCCCGGGAATGATAAGAGGGGTCTTTACCTAAGATTCTTTCTGCAGCTAAGCGTCCGCTCACTAAAACCATTGGCACACCAACGCCAGGTTGGGTACCGCTTCCCGTGAAAACTACATTTTCACCCCAAATATTTCTGGGTCTAAACGGCCCTGTCTGGAAGAAGGTATGGGCAGCGGCAAATGGTGCGCCGCGCTCCATTCCGCGTTCTTGCCAATCAAGGGGCGAAGTGGGGTAAGCAACTTCAATGTTGCTAGCAAAATCACCGTATCCGCGTTCTTCGAGAGTGCGAACTATTTCTTCTTGATAGAGCGGAGTTTGCGCCTTCCAGTCGATATCTGCATCTAGATTTGGAGTCGGAAACAAAACGTAATAAATTTCTCGATTTTTCGGAGCTAAAGAAGGATCTGAATTAGTCGGGTTGGTAACTAAAAGCGAAGGGTCTTTCATTAGGCGCTTTCGGTCAATTAAATCAGCAAAGACTTCCTTCCAGTCTTTACCAAAATGAATATTGTGGTGGGCGATTTTTTCATATTTCTTTTTACTTCCAACTAATAAAACAAAGGCTGATGGTGAGTAGCGAAGACGATTTACGTTCCAGGAACTTTCCTCTAAGAGATCTCGCCAAGCTACTGGTAAATCCGCATTTAAGACAAATGCATCAGCTTCAATTCGCTCACCAGTGCTGGTAATTACTGCACTCGCGCGTGAGTTTTTATGTTCAACTTTAGAAACCGTGGTGTTGTATCTAAAGGTGACACCGTGTTTTTCTGCCGCTGCAGCCAGCGCGCGGGGAACGGCATGCATTCCACCTTTAGGAAAAAACACTCCAGCAACTGAATCCATATAAGCGATAACCGCATAAATGGCCAAAGCTTGATACGGAGATAGGCCGGCATACATAGCTTGAAATGAGTAAATTCGCTCAGTTCTAAAATCTTTTAGATATTGCCGGGCTTTTGGAGCTAATTTTCTAAAACCACCGAGCGCTACAAGTTTTGCCAAATTCGGTGTTAGTAAATCTAGGGGAGTATCAATGTTTTTATCGATAAAGTCTTTCATTTCATATTTGTATAACTTAGAAACAAAATCAACATAATCCAAATAACCCTTGGCTTCATCTGGGCCAATTACTGATTCGATTTCTTGCGCCATGCGGGCAGGATCCGCATGCACATCGAGTTGTGAACCATCATGGTAAAAAGCTCGGTATAGCGGGGCCACTGGATGCAACTCGAGCCAATCTTCCATCTTTTCACCGACGGCATCAAAAGCATCGCGAATCAAATCAGGCATTGTTAAAACTGTTGGCCCGGTATCAAATTTGTAACCATTAGCTTCAAGCAAGCCATTGCGCCCGCCTGGGTGTGCCTCTTTTTCTAAAACTGTAACCTTTCGACCTTTACCGGCTAAACGTAAAGCGCAAGAAAGACCAGCTAGGCCCGCACCAACAATTACTATTTCATCAGTCTTGCCGGATACTGTTCTGACTTTGCCTGGGATTAAATCTTCAAGTTTTAAGCTCATGCCTATAGTCTTCTGCTAGTTGCGGCAACTGCCAACTCGGCGAGGGCATTTTTCGCTTCACTTGTGACATTTGACTCAAAAAGTGCCTTGTTAGAACGCTCAAAAAGTTGTTCAATCAAAGATTCCACCTGATTATGCGCCCCAGTTTCTTCGAGCACTTCTCGCATGGCATTTACTTCAGAGAGACTTAGCGTGGCTTTGCCAAATAGATCATCAAGCAACTTTTTATGCGCCGGATTTGCTTTTTCGAAAGCTATTTCGATCAAAACAGTGCGTTTACCTTCGCGCAAGTCATCGCCGGCAGGTTTGCCAGTGATTTCAGGATCGCCAAAAACACCTAGCAAGTCATCTCGGAGCTGAAATGCCTCACCAAGCGGTAGGCCAAAATCACTTAGCGTTTTATTTAGAAGCGGATCATCTACTGCCAACTTGCCACCTAACTGCAATGGGCGCTCAATTGAATATTTTGCAGACTTAAACCTAATTACATTAAAAGATTCATTAACATCACCACCGCGCTTAGCTTGGTTATATAGATCTAGGTATTGGCCTGCCATCAACTCGGTGCGCATTAAGTCGTATAAATCTTTGCCTCGCTTTAGTGCAGCAGATTCAAAACCACTAGTTAAAAGCATTTGATCAGCCCAAGAGAGCATGAGATCACCTAGCAAAACTGCTCCACCAACTCCAAATAATTCTTTGTTACCAGCAAAACTGCCTGTTTCATGTAAGTTTTCAAATCGTTTATGGATTGCTGGCTTACCTCGGCGAGTGTCAGAAGCATCCATCACGTCATCATGAACCAAAGCGCATCCTTGCAAAAATTCAAGAGCGCTTGCGGCACGTAAAATCTCTGTTTCATCACTGCCGCCAGAAGCTTTATACCCCCAGTAGCAAAAAGCAGCCCTTAATCTTTTGCCGCCCGATAAAAATTCTTTTGCAAAATCAACCATTTGCCCGGCGGCAGGTGATACGCCATCAAGAATTGGTTTTTGCTCTTGAAGAAATTCATCAATTATTTCTTGAATTTGGGGTCGAATCTTTAGGCTTTCCATTTTCGCCACCAAGCTAATGAATCAAAAATAATGCTTACTAATGCCGCTAGGGGTGTGAGAAAAATCTTTTGAAAATCAATTGGTTTGTAATTAACCAATTGCTTAAAAGCTAAAAATCCACCGAGCTTTATTCCTACAAAGCCGAGGAGTTTAAGTGATTTAGATCTGGCAAAGATAAAAACTAAAATCGGCACCAAGTAGGTAAGTGCTCTAGTAGCTAATTCTTCGAGGGGAGTGAGTGATTTTTTTTGGTAGGAGTGGTCGTTCACTGTAGCTAAAGATCCGGCATTGACAAGAGAGAAAGGTAAATTTTGCTTCTGAAGGACTTTTAGTAACCCAATACCTAAATCAGGATTTGCCCCGACTCGGGTGTGACCGGCAATCTTGTTGTACGTGGATTTTTCAATTAAAAATAAATCCGGGCTAATTGCCGCCTCACTGTTTAATTTGTTGATAGTAATTAGATTTTGCCCTAATTCATTGAGGTAACCAAGATTAAATGGATTTTTAATTTTGGGATTAACGAATAAAGCTGATATTTGATTGGCTGCTAGAAAGTTGAGGGCACTAGCAAATAAATGTGAATCAATCAGTACTCGCGGATTGATAAAAACTAAAATTTCACCCTCTGCTGAGAAGGCGAGTTTTTGACAAATCCAAGCAATCTCACTCCAGCCAGCAGGAGTTGGATCCAAGTCATTGCTAATCTGCTTAACTCGCTCGTCGGTTACCTGTAAGTTTTCATTAACCAACACCTCGATATTTCTTAGGCCATTTTGAGACAAGAGATCGGCAATAAGTGATGCCGTTTCTGGGTGATTATTCTCGGCGATAATAAAGGAAATCCTTTTAGTTACTTCGCCTTTAGTTTCAGGCAAAGGAGTTACTTTTACCGTCTGATTGGGCTTGAATTCAAATAAAGTTTTAATGCCAAGTGCAACTGAACTGGCAGCTAACAGTGAAAGTGTCGAATTAACTCTGGCCAATTTATCGATCCCTAAAAACTTTAAAAGTATAAATTAAACTCAAAATACCCAGATACAAAAATATCCAAGTGGCATTTCTTAAATCGTCAAAATATACGAATGTCGCTACAGCAGTAAACATGGTAAAGATTAGGTAAGCAAAAAACGGAGGGCGAGAACTCAACTTGTCATTTCTGGGGAGTTGACTTGCCATAAAAATAATCACGGCAAAAACTAATAAACTCACCAAAATTGCTCTTAATGGCAGGTCTAGAAAAAAACTTTCCTCAGTTGCAGGGTTCACCCAGCTCCAATACCCGGCTTTAAAAGAAATTTCATCAAGCCCAATTTGGGCAGAATTTGCAAAAAGCGCCCCTAGCGCTATCACCGCGGGTAGTGAAAAGCTAATTCGTCTAGCTAAGGTAAATGAAAAGTAACTAATTGCTACCCAAAATAACGGCAGAACACTAGGAACAGAAAATAATTGGTTACCTAAGCGATAGCTGTAATCAATTGAACCAAATAAGAATCCGGTAGAAGAATTCAGCGCTAACGCAGAAAAGCTAATTCCGTAAGCAATTATTCCAAAAGTAATTGCCCAACTAAATCCATGCCAAATTAAGGCGTGAAAAACTGCGCTGGAAAAGAGAAACAAAATGATAAATACAGTCAAAGAATCTCTTCGATCTTCAGCTATAAATAACCAAAGAACGCTAGAAATGAGCAGTGCTACGACATTTAGCCAAGGAACCAATCGCAACCCACGACTTGGCCCACCCAATTCACGGTGTCTGCCTCGATATACCCGCACACTCATACCAAGACAACTTAATAGCAGGGAAATTGCTATCTCAAAGCAACATCAATGATTTTGGCTCCAGAGTGCAAAATCAACTCTTTGAAAGTAGTGGGAAATACATAGTAGGGGTGACCTGCTGCTGCCCAGACTGTTTCATATTGCTCAAGATCTGGATCGATCAAAATTGGAAACGCTCTGGCATGACCAAATGGTGGCACGCCACCAATGGCATAGCCAGTGGCATTTCTAACTAAATCCGCATCAGCCTTGTCGACCCTTTCTACATTCAATGCTTGAGCGACTTTATTGGTGTCGATGCGATTGCTACCTGAAGCTATAACCATCACTGCTTGATCATTGGCTTTGAAAACTAAAGATTTAACTATTTGGCCAACTGCTACCCCAAGCGCATCGGCGGCTTCTTGAGCAGTGCGAGCGGATTCATTAGTTTTTATGATTTCGCCCTTTACCCCTAGTTGGGTGAATTTTTCACGACATTTAACTACCGAAGAGTGTTCTGATTGGCTCATGATTGATGGATCTTCCAGTGATTTATGTAAGCCCAATGAATTGCTGGGTAAAAATCGAGCTTACTAATCTCTGGAAAATAAATACTTATCAAACTCATGCCAAGTGTGAAGTGTCGCTTACTGGTTTTAGCAAAATCAATTTCTGATAAGTCTGGCTCATGAATTTCAATTCTGGTTAATTCTAAAAATAGCTTTCTCTGCTCTTCGCTTAAGTTTTGAAAAACCGAAAGAAAGGCAATGTAATTAGCTTCAATTTTTCCGTATTTTTCACTAAATACTTCTAATTGCGCATAACTGTCTTCAGCGCTTGGAATAAGTGCTTTAACCGCAGAAGCAATCAGGGCACTTTTGGTCTCAAACCTAGGAAATAGCGAGCCGCTACTTACATGTGCAGTTCGACAAATTCTGGCAATAGTGGCGCGCTTATAGCCAACTTTGCCAATAACCTTCAAAGTTGCCTGGTGCAAAACTCTGGTGTGTGGGTCTGGATCTGTATCTGCTTTAGCTGCAGAAAGAAATACATTTTTTGGAATCTTTGCTTCAATTGGAGTTGATTCGATCATGGCAAGGCAGTTTTCAGCAACTTCACTCGGGGGAGTATCTGGCGGAATTCCATTAGCTGCACCAAGCGCTCTACCCAAAGCTTCACCAATAATTAATGAATTAGCTGCAGCTTGCATTTTGTTATAACCATATTTTTTACTGCAGTAGTTACCGAAAATTTCTTTCATATCTCGCTTGGGAATTTCAGCTAAATCTTCATCAAAAATTGCCGCGATTAAAATTTCAATGCTAGAGATTAATTCTGGTTCTGGATTATCCCAAGCTTCAATTTGCTCAGCAATGCGATTTAAATTTTTGCTATAGACTGAACTTAATAAAGCACTAATTGCATCTCTCAAATATGGCTGAAGGGTATTAATCCAAAGATCGGTGCCAAGTTCAGCGGTATTTTCGGCTCTAACATAAACGGCACCAACAGTAAGGTTGGCTCTTTTTGCGACCTGGGCAAAAGTTACGCCATCCCACCCTTCTTCTGAAATGAGATCAATAGTTGATTGGCGAATTGCCGCATCGTTGAGTAAGGCACGCTCAGATCGGCGACGCCTAGGTAGCTCACTCACTGGTTTAACTAGCGAGAGGTTTTCACTCATAGTCACAAAGTAGCAAGCAATTAAGAGAGCATCTATACTCGAGGTAACACGGGAGCTTGAGAAATTCAGGCTGAGAGGAAGGCAAAGCGCCTTCGACCGTAGAACCAGTCGGGTAATGCCGAGCAAGGGAGAAAAATGATTGAATTATTTACTATTTTCGACTATCCCGTCACACTTTTGGAGCTATTCGCAACTATCGCTGCCTTAATTGGTGTTTGGCTGGGAACCACCGGAAAACGGATCACTTGGCCATGGTGGACTTTAGGAAGCTTGCTTTATGCCGTGCTTTTTTGGCAGTACGACCTTTACGCTAGCGCCGCATTGCAAATTGTTTTTATTGCCGCGGCAATTTGGGGTTGGTTTGGCTGGGGTAGTGAAGGCGCTCAACCTAGCGGATTAAAAAATTTACAAAGAGTGGGAACTTTAATAATTCTGCTAGTAGCAGTTTTTGCACTTGCACCATGGCTAGAGGGCATCGGTGCCGCTGCAACCTGGCCTGATTCATTTATTTTGGTTGCTAGCGTTGTGGCTCAAGTATTGATGGTAAGAGAAAAATTTGAAGCTTGGCCAATTTGGACGCTGGTAAATTTGGTTGCCACCGTGCACTACGCAAATCAAGGCTTAATTTTTACGGCATTTTTGTATGCAGTTTTTGTGGCAGTAGCACTAGTAGGTTGGAAGCGATGGAGCGAGCGCGCAAATTCAGCGAGTTTGCCAAAGAGCTAACTCAAGGCAATAAACGTTTAGTAATTGCAGTTGATGGGCCGGCAGGCTCAGGTAAAACTACATTTGCAAACGCGCTCGGTAATCACTTAGCCAATTCCCAAGTGGTGAATCTTGATCAAATTTATAACGGTTGGGAAGATGCCCTTACGGCTTCACTTGCTAAAAATTTGCTTAAGTGGTTGATTGAGCCTTTTCATAAGGATGAAGAGATTTCTCATCCGGTTTTTGATTGGCATAAAAATGAATATAACGAGACTAGGTTCTTGGGAAAGCCCAACTATTTAGTTCTAGAAGGAGTTGGGGCAGGAAATAAAGAGGTATTAGCTTCACTTGATTACTTAGTCTGGATTGAAGCAGATCTAAATTTAGGTCTTGACCGGGTAAGGCGCCGCGATGGTGAAAAAGTGGCAGAAAATATGCCGCGCTGGAGAGAAGCTGAAGCGAAGTGGTTTTTGGCCCACCAGACTAAAGAAAGCGCCAACTTGCATGTTAATGGCAACCCACCGGTGGTAATCGATCAAAGTAAGGGGTTTTGGCCGCTTTAGCGCCCCAGTCTTGACTTTTGTCAGTGGTAGGTAGTTAACTATGACTAGTCGAACACTTGTTCGAATGATGGCCTAGTGGAACCCCCAACTACTTAGGCCATCAGCACTTTCATCACCGGCCTAGCTGATGCGGGGAAGCGCTCAGCCAGGTCGGTGGCCCCCAAGCCGTCTTCCCGCGGAACGTTTTCAAAAAGGATTTGAGTCGGGATGCGGTTGCGTCGTAGTGAAGTAGTTGCGGTGTGGTTAAAAGATGGACGCCCAGATCGATTTATTTGGAATCAAAATCGCTATCTAGTAGTTGAGCAAATTTCACGGTGGTTTGAAATGACCCCTTGGTGGGCGGCGACTGATTTAGCAATCGCCAATCTAGGTGAACAAGAAATTTGGCGAGTCGTTGCGAAAAGAGTTAATTCAACTACTGGTGGAGTTTTTGACTTAATTAATTTTGAAAATAACTCCCAATGGTATCTCTCGCGAGTGATCGATTAGATGTTTGCTCATTTAAATACAGTTTCAGGATTTTCTCTTCAATATGGGACTTCCAAGGTAGAAGAGCTAGTCTTGCAAGCTAAAAAATTAGGGTTTACTCATTTGGCTCTTGCTGATCATGACACTTTGGCTGGGGCAATTGCTTTTGTTACTGCCTGCCAGAAAGCACAAATTCAACCAATTTTAGGAGTTAATTTTAAAGTTAATCAATCAAGATTAGTGTTGCTCGCAAAAAATTCCTTAGGGTTTGCTTCACTCTGTCGGTTAGTTTCTTTACCAAATTTAACAAATGAACATATTTATAAAGAGATCTTAGAAAATAACTTAGTAGTTCTACTGGGCCCACACTCTAATTTTGGACAAGCAGTTAAAGCAAAGCAATTTAATACTGCACAAGAAATACTTCAATACTGGCTTTCATTAACTAAAAAAAATATAGTAATTGAGTTAGTTACCCATCAAGCTAGTAAAAACGCTTTTAGTACTAGCAATGCTGCAAATATGTTAAAAATAGCAAAAGCCAATCAAGTCAAAGCGGTGCTTAGTAACGCAGTTCGGTATTTAGCGCCAGCAGATGCCAAAGTTGCTGATGTCTTAGATGCGGTTCGAATAAAGCAAAAAATAAACTTTAATCGAGTTGAGCGAAATAACTCACAAGGTTATCTAAAAAGCCCTTTTGAAATGGCAAACCTTGCCCAAGAAGTTGCTAGCGCAGCAGGTGAGAGCGATATTGCAAGTTTAATAATTAAATTTACTGAAACAGTTGCAGAAAGTTGTGCTTTAGATCCGGTAAAAGATCTGGGATTTGGCTCGATTAGCTTGCCAGAAACTGAGGTGGTTTTAAATGGAAAATCTCACGGGGCTCATCGAGAGTTAGTCGCTAAGTGTGAGGCAGGTTTAGCTAGTTGGGGTTTAGCAACTAAGCCGCAATACCGGCAAAGATTAGAAGCAGAATTATCAGTGATTTCTCGCTTAGGTTTTGCAACTTATTTTTTAACAGTAGCTGAAGTAGTTGAGCTCACCAAGAAAATGAAAATTCGTGTAGCAGCTCGTGGCTCAGGGGCTGGTTCGCTAGTTAATTTTGCTCTAGGAATTTCTGGGGTGGATCCAATTGCTCATGGGTTACTAATGGAGCGATTTTTATCACCACTTCGTACCAGTTTGCCTGACATCGATATTGACGTTGAATCGCATCGTCGGCTAGAAATTTATGACGCAATTATTGATCGCTTTGGTAAAAACCGGGCAATTTGCTTGTCAATGCGAGATACCTACCGAGTTAGACATGCAATTCGAGATGTGGGAGCAGCGCTGGGCTATCCAGCAGGCGAGATTGATTTATTTGCTAAAGCCTTACCTCGAATTAAAGCGAAAGATGTTAGAAAAGCCTTAAGTGAACTTCCTGAACTAAAAAAATCAACTTTTTATAAATTATTTACTCAAGGCAAACTTGATAATTATTTAGATTTAGTTGAAAAGCTAGATGGACTACCAAGAAACTTAGCAATGCATCCTTGTGGAGTTTTACTTTCAAATTCCGAGTTACTAAATCGCACTCCAGTTGTAGAAAGTGCTAGTGGTTACCCCATGAGCGAGTTTGATAAAGATGATGTCGAGACTTTGGGGTTTTTGAAGCTAGACGTCTTAGGAGTAAGAATGCAGTCGGCTATTTCGCATGCAGTTTCAGAGATTAAAAAAATAGAAAATAAAGAAATCGAAATTGACAAAGTAGATTTAACTGATCAAAAGACTTTTGAGTTAATTCAATCAACTAAAGTCTTAGGTTGTTTTCAAATCGAATCACCTGGTCAAAGAGAATTGATAGGAAAGTTTTCGCCAAGAGTTTTTAACGATTTAATTATCGATATTTCATTATTTAGACCAGGGCCAATGAAATCAGGAATGATTGAACCTTTTTTAAAAGCAAAAGATGGGTTAAGTGAAGCAAAGTATTTACACCCAGACTTAAAGCCAATTCTCGAAGAAACTTGGGGAGTGGTGGTTTTTCATGAACAGGTAATTAAATTGATAAGTATTGCTACCGGCTGCACCTTGGCAGAAGCTGATGAAAAACGTCGTCAGTTGGGTGATTTTGAAGAACAGTTAGCAATTCGTGGGTGGTTTTTCAAAAGAGCTTTAAAGCGGTATTCGTTACCGGTAGTTGAAGAGCTATGGAAAATTTTAGAATCTTTTGCCTCGTTTGGTTTTTGCAAAGCTCACGCAGCAGCATTTGCATTACCGACTTATCAATCAACCTGGCTGAAGGCGCATTACCCAGCAGCTTTTTTTGCTGGAATTTTGACCCATGACCCGGGAATGTACCCAAAGCGTTTACTTGTTAATGATGCAAAGAATTTTAAGGTAAAAATTTTACCTTTAGATATAAATACTTCTGATCGAGTTTATCGTGCAGAAACTGCAAATTCTTTAAGAATAGCTCTTTCAGAAGTGAGAGGAATTAGTGAAGATGAAGTCGAGCGAATTTTACACTATCGACCTTTTACCTCACTAGCTGATTTTTGGAACCGTTCAAGAATTTCTCGGCCAGTTACTGAAAGATTAATTTTGGCAGGAGCTTTTGATTCGATTTATCGTTTACCAAATAAAGATTTAAATCGAAGGGATTTATTGCTGCAATTGTCTAGATTAGAGCATGTAACTGGTAATGATCCAGCTCAATTAGGGCTAGGCATTTTGCTTAAAGAAGAGATCGTTTCTCATAAATTGCCAGATTTAACTTTAGATGAAGTAGTAAAAAATGAAGTAGAAATATTAGGAATGGATTTAAGTTGCCATATAACTTATTTTTATAAAGACTTACTAAAAGATTTACAAGTGGTTTTTTCAAAAGATTTATTAGCTCTTAGACAAAACACTGAAGTTTTGATGGCGGGGGTTAAAGTTTCTACACAAACCCCTCCGATTCGTAGCGGCAAGCGAGTGGTGTTTTTAACCATGGATGACACCACTGGGCCAATTGATGCAACTTTTTTTGAAGATATGCAAAGACAATTTGCGCAAACTGTTTTTAATTCCTGGCTGTTTTTAATTAGAGGAAACATCCGTCGTACCGGGCCACGCGGAATTTCATTAATCGCTTCTGGCTGCTGGGATTTACCGGCGCTTTATCAGTTATATAAAACTCAGGGAATTTTTGCCATAAAAACACTTTTAGCTAATAGCCCGCAATTAGTGGCTTAAGCAAAAACTAGGGGGAAGATAAGCGTATGACTCATCGACAAGTTAGAAAGTTGCCACAAGTTGATTTGAGTGGAAATGATGAGAACTCAAATATTTTGCATGTGGATATGGATGCTTTTTATGCTTCAGTCGAAATAATAGATCGCTCAGAGCTAAAAGGTAAACCAGTAATCATCGGGCATAACTCAGGGCGGGGAGTAGTTACCTCTGCGACTTATGAAGCCCGAGAATTTGGAGTACATGCGGCGATGAGCATGGTGCAGGCAACAAGGCTTTGCCCTCAGGCTGTAGTGCTCGAACCAAATCATGAAAAATATGCCCAAGTTTCTGAAAAAATTAGAGAAATATTTCTTGACTTCACTCCGTTAGTTGAGCCATTAGCGCTAGATGAAGCATTCTTAGATGTTTCTGGAGCAAAAAAGCTATTCAAAAATTCAACGACAATTGCTCAAAAAATACGCAAAAGAGTAGAAGTTGAATTAAAAATTACCTGCTCGGTTGGTATTGCGCCAAACAAATTCATTGCCAAGTTAGCTTCAACAATGGCAAAGCCGAATGGTCTTTTAGTTGTTGCCCCTGAAGAAATATTAAATTTTTTACATCTATTGCCAGTGGGAGCGCTTTGGGGAGTTGGGGGTAAGACGGAAGCCGAATTAAATAGATTAGGTTTAAAAACAGTGGGGCAAGTTTCTCAAACTCCAGTAAGCACTCTGAAAGCTGCATTAGGCGAGAGCTTGGGTGAGCATTTATCTGAATTATCTTGGGGAAGAGACGAGAGAAGAGTTGAACCTTGGGAGGCTGAAAAGAGTATTGGAAACGAGGAAACTTTTAGTCAAGATTTAGATGAAGCTGAAGATATCTTGCGAGAAATTTTAAGATTAAGCGAGAAAGTGGGTGCAAGGGTTCGAGCAGCAGGTTTAGTTGGCAAAACGGTAGTACTAAAGGTGAGGTTTGCTAATTTCTCTACTATTACGCGTTCAAAAACTCTTTTACATCCGACCAATAGCAAGCGAGAAATCTACAAAACAGCTAGTGAGCTATTTGGCGCCTTGAAACTATCAGGAGTAAAAATCCGGTTAGTGGGAGTAAGGGTAGAAAACTTAAAGCTGGAAGCATCCGGCAGCCAGCAGTTAACTTTTGATGGAGCTGAAAATCAATGGCAGCAGATTGAGGCTGCGACTGATAGAGCTAGCGGTCGCTTCGGTCATGATGCTGTGCTTCCGGCTCGTTTAATAGAGGAATAGCTCTAGCCTCTACTTGCATTTTGAGAGTCTGGGCCTATTCTTGTAGGTACAAAGAAGAGGAGGGCGAGATGGCACTATCTGACCGAGAGCAAAAGCTTCTACAGCAGATGGAACAGGCGCTTTATGCCGAAGATCCTCGCTTTGCGACTTCCTTAAAAAAGCCCTCGCGAATTGCCATTGCCCCTGGAGAAAAGCGTCATTTATTGACCGGGACTTTGAGCATTGTGGTTGCCATTGGCCTAGTAGTTGGATCAGTAGCCACAAAGCTGGTGCTTTTAGGTATTGGCGGATTTGTCTTTTTGGTACTTGGCTTATTTCTATTGATTCGAGGGCTGCAAGCCCCGGTAGCAGCAGTTACTCCAAAGCCTCGCAAAACCCCAGGTGGCGGCGACTTTATGCGTCGAATGGAACAACGCTGGCAACAAAGACGCGACGGCGACTTCTAAACCTATTTAATATTTATTCAGTTCAAAACTATTAATTTCAGCTCCAACTAAATCAAATTGTTTGTCCCTTCTGGGGGAGGACTTTGGGAAAATTGTGTTAAAAAATGGTTGCATTTGGAGGATTATGGAGTAAAGTGGGGAAATCGATCTGGCTCATCGAGGCAAAAGGCTTAAAACAAAGCTTTTTGGGGGATTGCCAAGGGGACCTAAGTGTTTTTGGGTACACACGAACCACGTCTTGATGACAAAGGACGCTTGGTTTTACCTGCAAAATTTCGCGACCCGTTGGCTCCGGGGGTTGTAATAACTAAAGGTCAAGATCGCTCTCTGATTATTTGGCCAGCTAATGAGTTCGCAATATATGCCGAGCGACTTCGCGAAGCATCCAGAAATGATGCCAAGGTTAGAAGTTATTTAAGAGTCTTTTTTTCCAGTGCCTTTGACGAGCAACCTGACAAGCAAGGTCGAATCACCATCCCAGCGACTTTGCGCGATTACGCGCAATTAGATCGCGACTTAGTTGTAATCGGCGCAGATACCACGATTGAAGTTTGGGATCCAAAAGCTTGGCGAGATTACCTAAGCGAAGCAGAGCCCAAGTTTGCCCACACCCAAGAAGAGGTAGCCCCAGGAATTTTCTAAAGGTTTAAATCTTCGGCCTCTTTCCGTTACTAATGCCGACTCTCCTTCCCCAGAGCCGGACTAGCCACGGGAAGGGACCGAGGAACTTAAACCCCCGACCAAGAGGAGAGCAAGTGTCAAAAGCACTTAGCGAGCAGCATCAGCCGGTAATGGTTGAAGAAGTTTTTCAATTATTACAGCCGGCATTGATGGCTAACGATGCGCTTTTTGTTGATTGCACCCTTGGCCTTGGCGGACACAGTGAGTATTTTTTAAAGCACCTAGAAAAACTAAAAGTAGTTGGTTTTGACCAAGATCAAATTGCACTTTCACGCGCCCAGACAAGATTAAAAGATTTTAACAATCGAATTATTTTTATCCATTCAAATTTTGAAAGACTTAGCCAAGAATTAAATAACGTGGCGATCAATTCAGTGAATGCCTTTCTTTTTGATCTAGGGGTTTCTTCAATCCAAATTGATGAAAAATCCAGAGGGTTTTCATATCTTGATGAAAATAAATTAGATATGCGTATGGATCAAACTCAAACCTTTAGCGCTAAAGAGCTAATAAATGAGTGGAGCGAAGCAGAAATTTCTAAAGTTTTGTTTGAATTTGGTGAAGAAAAATTTGCAAAAACAATTGCCAAAAATATTATTAAAAAGCGCGAACTTGCTCCTATTGAAACTACCGCGCAACTTGTTGCCTTAATAGAAAAATCTATTCCAGCTCCTGCTCGTCGCAGCGGCGGCAATCCAGCAAAACGAACCTTTCAAGCTTTAAGGATTGCGGTAAATCAAGAATTAGAGGTACTAAAAAAAGCGCTGGCCGATGCACTTACTCTCTTGAAGCCAGGTGGGCGCATAGCGGTATTAAGTTACCACTCTCTGGAAGATCGCATTGTCAAAGAGTTATTTAAATCTCAAATCGCAAAAAGCGAGTTACCGAGAAAGCTTCCGGTAGTTGAGTCACTTTCGCAGAAGTTTAGGTTGCTAAATACGAAGCCGATGAAACCAAGTTTTCAGGAAATTGAATTTAATTCACGCAGTAAGTCAGCAAAATTGCGTGGTATTGAGAAATTGGATGTTGCCGCATGAGTGCAATTAGTATTCAACGACCAAAGATTTCAACAAGAACAAAAAAACAAGATATTGCG
>Ga0075474_10000023_pt1 | contig 41408 bp, 41 predicted proteins | sample DEB08_DNA_2_FD_71485 | JGI IMG/M metagenome (GOLD analysis project Ga0075474, IMG submission 71485) | Aqueous microbial communities from the Delaware River and Bay under freshwater to marine salinity gradient to study organic matter... | ecosystem: Environmental > Aquatic > Marine > Coastal ...
GGAGGAACAACAGAACCGGAATCACCCAGACCGGGATGGTTTTGCGACGCAACGCCGCTTGCACGTAAGGCGCAACCGGAGCCGGCGGGGCCGGGGGTTCAGGAATGGCCGGGGTGGAGGCTGCGGCCGCAGGTACCGGGGCGGTCGAAGGGGCAGCGGCAGGCGCGGCGCCGGCCTCGCCGGCCGGAGCCTCGCCGGTCATCCGGGCTCGGGCTTCGCTCGCTCGCTTTAGAAGATGCTCGGGTACTTCGGTCACCGTGTTCTCCGGCAGTTAGTCATCAATGAGTTCGAAGGGGACTGAGAAGAGGTCGTAAGCGGATGGTCACGCCTTCAGCCGTGACTACCTCGACCTGCTGAGGATAGAGGCAGTGTCGCACGTACCGCCAAGCGGGTGCGGAATGTTCCTGACGAAATTTCGTTAGCGATTCTCTGCTCGCCGGATGTCCCCTTCGGTCGGTGCGCGTGGTAAACCTCTATCCGTCCGTAGGGGAGGCCTCCTGCGGACTACACTTGTGAGTCGGTTCACGAGGTTCGTGAACAACGTCCTGTGTCAGGAGTTCGAGAGTGGTTGCATTCGTGGCATCTCTGATCGTCACTGCGCTGATTGTCGGTGGGATCTTGTCCTACGCCAACCGTCGTCCCGCCGACGCCGTGTTGACGTGGGGTGAAGCGATGCTCGGTTCCATGATCGTGTTCTTCCTGATGTTTTGGGTATACGGCGTCGTTCCTCATCAGTGGTTGACCTGGGCTGACAACGAGCTCAACTGGCGGGCCGACAAGATCGTTTACGGTCCGGGGGAGCTACTCAAGAGCCAACAAGATGGCGGTTGGGTACCGATCCGGATCAACTACGTGGTGATCCGAGACTTGATCGCAGTGTCGATCTACGGCGTGGCGCTGGGCGGCAACATTTGGATGTGGTCGCGTTGGCAGAAGCGAGGCGACGTTCAAGCTGAAGCGGTGGTCGAACGGTCAGCGTTCGGACGCCCACTGGTGCGGGAGGGCGCAGAGTCGTGACCAAAACCGACGCCAACCCACCAATGCCAGAGTTTCGGGACGATTACGTCCTGCAACAGGTTGACGCAGCTTGGCTCAGCCAGCAGGTCAAACCGAAGCAGTTCATTCACATCGACCAGTCCGAATGCATCATGTGCGAAGGCTGTGTCGATATCTGCCCGTGGAAGTGCATCCACATGGTGCACCCGGACGCGATCGACGAAGCGATCGGGACCGAGCTTCCGGGCAGCGACCCCAACGACAACGTCATCTTCACCATCGATGACGACATTTGCACGCGCTGTGCGCTGTGTGTCGACCGGTGCCCGACCGGGGTCATCATTTTGGGCAAGATCGGGGACCCGGCGGTAGGCGGCGACGCTCACCAACGGACCAATGCACACGGCTACGGATACGGAATGCGTCTCGGCTAGCGCCGGGCCACAGGAGAAACCAAGAGAGCAATGGCGACAACCGACGAAGAAGTCAAGAAGCCTCTACCACAGAGGATGCAGGATCAGGTGAGTCAGATCACCGAATCGGTGCAGTCCTCACAGGCATGGAACTCGATTTTCCGGCCTGGGTCGATCTTCCGAAAGGGCTACACCGACAGCCCAAGGAACCGTTCGTACGTGATCATGAACTCGGTGCTGTACCACCTGCACCCGGTGAAGGTGAAGCGCCACGCGGTCAAAGTCAGCTACACGCTGTGTCTGGGCGGTCTGTCGTTCTTCTTGTTCATCTTGTTGACGGTGACCGGCATCTTCTTGATGTTCTTCTACCGGCCCACCGCAGCCGCGGCCTGGAACGACATCTACACCTTGCAGAACTCGGTGACGTTCGGTCTGCTCGTGCGAAACATGCACCGTTGGGCCGCCCACCTCATGGTCCTCTCGGTGTTTCTCCATATGGCCCGGGTCTTTTACCACGGCGCCTACAAGCCTCCGCGCGAGTTCAACTGGGTGATCGGCGTCAACCTTTTGCAGTTCACCCTGCTGCTCTCGTTCACCGGTTACCTCCTGCCGTGGGACCAGCTGGCCCTGTGGGCGGTGACGGTGGGTACCAACATGATGGGGTACACCCCGGTGTTCGGTGAGCAGGTGCGGTTTGTGCTGCTCGGCGGGGTAGAGATCGGAACTGACACGCTGCTTCGGTGGTACGTCTTGCACGTGCTGCTGCTGCCGTTTGTGCTGGTCATCTTTATGGCCATCCACTTCTGGCGGGTTCGTAAAGACGGCGGAATCTCGGGTCCGTTGTAATCGGTAGGGACGAAAGCGACAGAACATGACTGAAGTTCCAGAACACCTCCGCAAACGAGCCGAAGAGGCCCGTGCCAAGGCCGCTGCGGCCAAGGGTGCTGACGCGCCCGCACCCGAAGCAGCCGAGCAGACGCCCGAACAGGCCGAAGCCGCGTCCAAGATCCCAGCTCACCTTCTGGAACGCTCCCGGGCCGCGAAGGCGGCGGCGGGCGGCGGCGAAGGTGGCGGCACCGCGACCGCGGTTGCGACCGAAGCTTCAGCAGCTCCGGTAGCCGCAGCGGGCGGACCGGTAGCTACCGGTCCGGGTGGACACACTCAGCGACTGCTGACCGTCGTCAAGTCCGGTTCGATCCAGGACGTCAAAGCGGTTCCGCAGGACAAAGTCCACACATGGCCGCATCTGCTGGTCGTGGAATTCGCGGCGGCGCTGTTTATCACGGCGTTCACGCTGATCTTCTCGATCTTTGTCAACGCACCACTGCTGGAGTTGGCCAACTTCAACCAGACACCGAACCCCTCGAAGGCCCCCTGGTACTTCCTGGGTTTGCAGGAGTTGCTCACCATGTTCCACCCAATGGTGGCCGGTGTGACCATCCCCGGCATTGGCCTGTTCGTTCTCATTCTGGCGCCCTACATCGACCGCAACCCATCACCAAAGCCCGAAGATCGCAAATTCGCGGTGTCGTTGATGACGGTGCATCTGATGTTCTGGGCGACGCTGGTTCTTATCGGTTCGTTCTTCCGTGGACCCGGGTTCAACTTCGTCTTCCCTTGGGAAGCCGGGTTGTTCTTCGAGCTGTAGGTCGAAGGAGACACATTCATGCTGTACGTAGCACTTGTCGCCATTGCTGTTCTGGCCGGGATCGCGGTCTTTGCCGCGGTGCGAAGCCGGGAGGCTGACGGCGCAGTCGGGATTTTGTCGCGCGAGACCCGCAAACGTGACGCCAAGACAGCGATGCTCGGTGACGAGAGCGCTTTGACCGGCAAGCAGGTAGAAAAAGCGCAGGTCCTTGAGCGCAAGGCCGCGACCAAAGAACTGGTGCTGGCTTCCCGTCAGAGCGCCCTGCCCGCCCCGTACATCCCGCCCGACCCGGAAGAGATCAGCGTCAGTCGGCGTCAGTTCTTCAACCGGACCATCATTTTGATGATGCAGATCGGTCTCGGTGGTTTTGGGTTGGCCTGCATTGCCTTCCTGTGGCCGCAGCTCGGTGGTGGCTTTGGTTCGGCCATCAAAGTGGGTCTGGTTGGCGACCTTCTCGGTGAGATCCGAGGCAGCAACGGTTTCCTCTACAAGGCTGAGGGCCGGATGTGGCTGACCGAGTATCCCAACGGTGCGGTGGAAAAGGCCCGTGCGACCTACTCACCCAACGAACTGGCCGGCATGGAAGCCGGTCTGACGCTGGGGCTCGACGGTGGCATCATCGCCCTGTACCAGAAGTGCCCTCATTTGGGCTGCCGAGTTCCTGAATGCGTTACCTCGCAGTGGTTTGAGTGCCCCTGTCACGGATCGCAATACAACCAGGTTGGTGAAAAGCGTGGCGGTCCCGCCCCTCGGGGCATGGATCGTTTCGCGGTCAGCGTTGACGCGGGCGGCACGCTCACCGTCAACACTGGCGCCATCATTCAGGGTCCCCCGATCGGTACCAACACCACCGGTCAGGAAGCAGAAGGACCCAACTGCATCGGCCAATCGTCCCACTAGTTCTCCCCACGTCCCCGCACAGAAACCTCTCTTAGGCATATGTTGCTAGCTGCATCCACACAACGAACCATCGGCTTCGTCATCTTGGCGATCGTTTTTCTCGGTGGTCTTCTGTACATCCTGACCAACATTCGTTCCGCACGGGACGAGGTTGGGTCGGAGATCGAACTGGCGTCGAACCGTCGGCCGTACCTCTCCGATGAGGAACTCGAAGGCAAAAAGCTTGACATGGCGTTGGGTGGCAGCCTGCTGCTGTTGACCATCGTGGCGATCACCCTGCCGCTGTACTGGCTGGGTGAACCGGGCCGTCATGAAGGACGCGACCTCGACACCTGGCGGATCTTCGGCAACCGAGGTGAAGAGATCTACGTCGCTGGCGCCCAATGTGTGAACTGCCACGGCCCCGATGGCGCGGGTGGTGTTGTGAGCACGGCTTTGACCTCTGACACCGGTGAGTTCATCGCTCAGGTCAACTGGAAAGCCCCGGCGCTCAACACTGTGTTGTCCCGCCACACCGAAGACGAGGTGCTTCACACCTTGAACTATGGCCGCAACGGCGTCATGCCGGCCTGGGGTCGAGCCGGTGGAGGGCCGTTGACCGATCAGCAGCTCGAAGAGATCATCTTCTATCTCCGCCGCGTCCAGATCGACGAAGAACAGATCCGAAGCGAAGTCGCCGGTGGCGTCGACGCCGGTGCCCGCCAGTTGATCTTGGCGACCAGCACGGCTGGGTGGGCAGCGGACCTTCGCGATGCCGAAGCGGACAAAGCCGAGACCGCGCAAGCCGTTCGTCTCCTTGCTCGGGCCGATTTTGATTTCAGCTGTAGCGCAGACATCGACGCCTGTGTCGCCGATGAGCAAGCTGGTCAACTCGTCACCGAACTGACCGCCGCTGCGCAGGGGCCACTGGATGCTGCCGTGGCTGATTGGTGGGCGGATGTCGAAGCGGCCAAGGCCACCGCGGCCGATATGGCTCTCGCCGATGACCCGTCGCTGGGCGAGGAAGGGCGCGAGCAGGACCTGCGCTTCGCGGCGCTAGAGATCCTCTCCACCCCCAACGCGTTCAGCGGGCAGGCGGCGTATCTGCAATACGGCGAGATCTTGTTCACGAACACGGCAGCCAACGGCACCTACAGTTGCGCTCGCTGCCACACCTACGGTTGGAGCTTCGACGCCACCGCGGAGATGACGGTCGAGGCCAACGGTCGCGATGGTGCGGTACTCGACGAGTACGTCCAAGGAGCGGGCTTCTTTGGCCGCAGTCTGGTCGGCGGTTCGACGGTCACTCAGTTCGAAACCGCAGCCAGTCAGGTTGATTTCATTACCCGAGGCCAGAGCATCGGCCAGACCTACGGCCGGGGCGGTTCGGGCGGTAACGGCCAGATGCCGGGCTTCGGTCCGACCACCGAATCCAGCCCAGTTGGGCCCGGTATGGGTGGCGGTTCCGGGATTGAATTTAGCTACCCGGGTTTGCTCACTGACGAACAGATCGACGCGATCGTTGCATTTGAGAGGACGCTCTAATGGAGATGGTCGAACTCATCGCTGGCTTGGCCTGGGATCCTGAAATTCGAGGGTTCCTCGCCGTCCTCACCGGCATCGTGGTGCTGATGGGCTCTGTCTGGCTGCTCTTGAGCAGTAACAGCGGGCCGCGTCTGGGAACCCTGTTGAGCCTCGCTGGCTTTTTCGGCTGGATGGCAATCATGGGATCGATCTGGTGGATTTACGGCATCGGTTGGTCCGGAGACGGCCCGGTGTGGGAAGAAATCGAGATCGTTGAAGGCACCGAAGCCGAAGGCCATTTGACCTTTGCGGCGCTCGATGAGGCGAACGGGTTGCACAGCGAGGAGCTGCCTAGCGCCTTCGAACTGGTGAGTACTTCCGGCGAAGCTGCTCGAGCCGAATACGGCGACGACTGGCGAACCCGCACCACCGCTGGTCTCAGCAACGACGAAGCCGCGCTGCTCACCGAACTCCAGACGGCGTATGCCGAATACGGACCGGTGAGTGTTGAGGATCTCACCGACGATCAGGTGGCTGGGTTGTCGGCGAACGAAGCCAGTGAACTGGCGGCTGCCGAGCAAGCCAAGAACGAGGCAACGACCCTTTCGGAACTAGCCGCGGTTGCCCCCGACCTGATCGATCAGAACTCTGAGCTGCTCGGAGGTTGGACGCTGCTTTCCACCGCCGAATCTGGCGAGGCACAGGCATCGGCGATCGCCATGATCCTTGAGTCTGGAGACTTCTCGTTTGGTGGTCAGGGCGAGTTCCGGGTGCTCGACGCCTTCACCATCGGCGGCAAACAGGGCCTCCCAGACGATCCCAATGTTTTCGATCGGGTCTGGACCAAGGTCCGGATGACGGCCCAGATCACCCACCCGACCCGTTACGGCATCATCCAGCTGCGTCAGGTGACCGAAGAGTCGATCACCAACCTGCCTGGTCAGGCCCCGAAGCGGCCCGAGGTGGATCCGACCGAACCGATGATTTCGGTCATCATGGTCAGGAACCTTGGGAACCTCCGGTTGTTGCCGGCGCTGGTCACGCTCGGTTCGCTGTTGATCTTCTTGGCGCTGTGTTACGCACTGCATGAACGTGACAAGTTGATGATGGCCCGTCGGGCCGAGTTTGCCGGAGCGAACTAAGCGATGCTCGGTCAGTACCTGCCGCTGTTCGCCTTGTTTGTGCTGGCTGCGGCGTTCGCAGCGTTGAGCTTCGTGGCATCAGGCTTGCTTGCGCCCCGCAACCCCACGAAAGCCAAACGGTCGGCGTACGAATGTGGCATCGTCCCCACCAAGGAAACCCCGGAACGGTTCCCAGTGACGTTCTTCCTGGTGGCGATGATCTTCATCGTTTTCGACATCGAGATCATCTTCTTCTACCCCTACGCCGTGGCCTACGGCGGTCTCGGCGTGTTTGGTTTGGTGGCCATCATGGTGTTCACCTTCGCCGTGTTCGAATCGTTCGTGTACCTGATTAGTCAGGGTGCGCTCGAATGGGGTCCCATCAAGCAGGTCGCCCTTCCCTCTGGTGCTCGCTCCCCAGAACGAACCGCAGAATCGACAATCCGTCGAGTGGGGCTAGAGGACCGTTACGTCGAAGAAACCTCCGGAGAGGCTGCCTGATATGAAACTCCCCGGGTTGGGTAACTCCGCCGACATCGCCGAGTTTGGCCTTGAAGGCATGGAACACAACTTCCTCACCGGCAGCATCGAATCGCTGGTGCAGTGGGCCCGAGCCCGCAGTTGCTGGCCTGCCACGTTCGGTCTGGCCTGTTGCGCCATCGAAATGATGGCCTCCGGCACCGCGCACTACGACCTTGCCCGGTACGGCATGGAAGTGTTTCGGGCTTCGCCCCGGCAAGCCGATCTGATGATCGTGGCCGGTCGGGTCAGCCAGAAGATGGCTCCGGTACTGCGCCAGGTCTACGACCAGATGATGGAACCCAAATGGGTTATTTCGATGGGGGTCTGCGCGTCTAGCGGCGGCATGTTCAACAACTATGCGATCGTCCAAGGCGTCGACCAGATCGTTCCGGTCGATGTTTACGCCCCCGGCTGTCCGCCGGGACCCGAGACGTTGATGCATGCCATCTTCACCCTTCACGAAAAGATCGAAACCGGGGAACTCACCCGGCGTCGTGAGGCCACCGGCGCCGGCGCGGGACTCGTCATCGAACAGCGGGACGGTCAGACGGCTGGCCTGACCATCGGGGCCTAGCATGAGCGACGAATCCGCAGCGGTCGAAGACAGTGTCTCTGAAGACAGTGTTTCCGAAGACAGTGTTTCCGAACAGACTGCTCCGCAGCGCTTTGGTGCACGGTGTGGTGAGTCGTCGGGGCAGGCGGTGCTTTTCGCCACCGTCGACCAGTACGCCGATGTCTGCCAAGCTGCGTTCGACGATGGTTTTGATCAACTCATCGACTTGACCGCGGTCGACTACCTGACCTTCGCCGGGGCCCGTCCGCTCCCCACCGAGGTGGCCGCCGAGCGCTACGAAGTAGTCACCCAACTCATCAACCATCAACGCCGCGAACGGATCCGTATCCGCACTCAGGTACCAGCCGACCACCCCGAGATCGCTTCGGTGTTCGACCTGTGGCCTGGTTCGGAGAACCTTGAACGGGAAGTGTTCGACATGTTCGGCATCGTGTTTACCGATCATCCCGACATGAGCCGAGTACTGATGCCAGAGTCCTGGGACGGTCACCCGCTTCGCAAGGACTACGCGATCGGTTCGATTCCTGTGCAGTTCAAGTCAGCGAGTAACCAACGATGACCGATATCGACACCGAACCCCGAGTCGACGGCTCAGCCCGGGTTCGTACCCGTAGCGAACGTTCGGCGGTGCTGCGGCTCAGCGAGGAAGCTGCGGCTCAGATCGGCACCGAACCGTCGCACGAAGACGACCACCGAGTGCTGCTCAACATGGGCCCCTCCCATCCTTCCACCCACGGCGTACTGCGCCTGATGCTGGAAATGGAAGGCGAGACCGTGCTGCGTAGCAAGCCAGTGGTGGGCTACCTGCACACCGGCATGGAAAAGCAGGCCGAGCAGCTGAGCTACCTCCAGGGTTGCACCAACGTCACCCGGATGGACTACGCCTCACCGTTGTTCACTGAACTGGCGTTCTCGCTCGCCACCGAGAAACTGTTGGGGATCGAAGTCCCCGAACGGGCAATCTGGATCCGCATGCTGATGAGCGAACTCAACCGCATGTCGTCGCATCTGTTGTTCATGGCTACCAACGGGATGGACCTCGGCGCGGTGTCGATGATGATCTACGGCTGGCGGGAACGCGAAGAGGTGTTGCGGTTCTTCGAAAAAGTCACCGGTCTGCGGATGAACCACAACTACATCCGTCCGGGTGGCGTGGCCGCTGACCTGCCGGACGGTTGGCAGGCCGACGTGGAGCGGCTGCTGGAAATCATTCCCCCGCGCCTCGACGAATACGACGTGCTGATGACCGGGCAACCGATCTGGCGTGACCGCCTGCAAGGGGTGGGGGCGATCAACACCGATGAGGCGTTGGCGTTGTCGGCCACCGGTCCGATCCTGCGCTCAACCGGTTACGCCTGGGACCTTCGTCGTGACGAGCCCTACCTGGCCTACCCCGAGGTCGACTTTGACGTGATCGTTGGGTCCTACGGTGACTGTTACGACCGTTACGCCATTCGTCTGAACGAGATCCGCGAATCGATGCGGATCGTGGAGCAGATCCTCGATCGGATGCCTGCCGGCGACTATCGGATCCAAGACAAGAAGGTGACCCCGCCACCGCGGGTACGCATCGACCAGTCGATGGAAGCGCTGATCCACCACTTCAAGATTTTCACCGAAGGCTTCAAGGTCCCGGAAGGTGAGGCCTACGCCGCGGTTGAGTCACCCCGAGGTGAGCTCGGCGTGTACATGGTCAGTGACGGGACGTCGACGCCGTACCGCATGCACGTCCGAGGCCCGAGCTTCATCAACGTGCAGTGCATGCCGCACATGATGCAAAACGGGCTGATTGCCGATGCGGTGGCGATCATCTCCAGCGTCGATCCGATCATGGGGGAGGTTGACCGCTAATGACGACCGAGTTCTTCAGCAACGACAACCTGCATCTCGCCCACGAAATCGTTTCCCGTTACCCGGTGAAAAAATCGGCGCTGATCCCACTGCTCCACCTCGCTCAGGAACAGCACGGCTGGGTCTGTGACGACGCGATGCGTCAGATTGCCGATCTCACCGGCACCACACCAGCTGAGGTGCGAGGAACCGGCACCTTCTACGAAATGTTTAAGTTTCATCCGGTTGGCAAGTACGTGGTCAACGTCTGCACCAACATCTCCTGCCAGTTGTTGGGTGGTGAAGAACTGTTGGCGCACGCCGAACAGACCCTCGGCGTGAAAGCCGGTGGCACCACCGCCGACGGGTTGTTCACCCTCGAAGATGTCGAATGCATCGCAGCCTGCACCGAGGCCCCCTGCTTGCAGGTCAACTACCGGTACCGACTGAAGGTCACCGACGACGACTTCGACACGCTGATCGCCGACCTGCGGGCCGGTCGAACCGCGGAGATTCCCGAACATGGCACGCTCGCCGCGGTTCGCCAACACATCCCGGCTGACGCCATGGCCGGGATTGTTCCCCCCGAGCAGGCCACCGAGATGCCGGTTTGGTTGAGTCGCAACAACCAGGACGCCGGAGGGCAGGGCTGATGGCAACCAACGCATACATTCCTCACGCCCCCGGCTACGTCGACAACGACGGTCCCAAGATCGTGAGCCAGCGTTTCGTTCACGAAGACAGCTACACCATTGAGCGTTACGAAGCCACCGGTGGCTACGACGGTCTGCGGGCTGCGTTGAACCGCACACCGAGCGCCGTGCACGATGAGGTTCGCAACGCCACCGTGTTGGGGCGCGGCGGTGCGGGTTTCCCGGCTGGCGTCAAGTGGGGGTTCATGCCGCCCGGCAAGTTCCCGTACTACCTAGTGGTGAACGGCGACGAGTCCGAACCCGGCACCTACAAGGACCGGCTGCTGATGGAACGCGACCCGCACCAGCTGATCGAAGGTTGCCTGATCACCTGCTACGCGCTCGGCCTTGCCCAATGCTTCTTGTATGTCCGAGGCGAGATGGCGTTGGCGCAGGAACGGATCGCTCAGGCCCTCAACGACGCCTACGCCCGCAACTATGTGGGCCGCAACATTCTTGGCAGCGACTTCAGCGTGGACATCACCCTGACGTGGGGAGCTGGCGCCTACATCGTTGGTGAAGAAACGGCGCTGATCGAATCGTTGGAAGGCAACCGGGGGATGCCGCGGCTCAAACCGCCGTACTTCCCGGCCGCGATCGGCCTCTACGGCCAGCCCACCATCGTCAACAACGTTGAAACCTTGTCGAACCTTCCGTGGCTGGTGCTCAACGGTGCCGACGCCTACAAGGCGTACGGATCGGAGACGTCGCCAGGCACCCGCATGGTCGCGGTGTCCGGGCATGTCAACCGCCCCGGGGTTTACGAAATTGAGCAGGGGGTCACCACGTTCCGTGACCTCTTCTATGGCGACAACTTCGGGCAAGGCATCCGCAACGGCCACGAACTCAAGATGTTTATTCCTGGGGGTGGTTCTTCGCCGTGGTTCTTCCCGGAACATCTTGACCTCCCGTTGGAGGCCAAACCGGTTGGCGAAGCTGGCTCGATGCTGGGTTCGGGAGCGATCGTGGTGATGGACGAAACGACCGATGCCGTTCGGGCCGCGCTGCGGGTCGTTCGGTTCTTCGCTCGGGAGTCCTGCGGAAAGTGCACCCCGTGTCGTGAAGGCACGACCTGGGAAGAGCGCATTTTGCAGCGCATCCTTGACGGTGAAGGGCGCCCTTCGGACATCGACATGCTGCTCGACATCGCCGACAACATCAGCCCCGGTCCCTATCCGGTGGCGGCTGACCCGTCGCAGGGACTCGACGCCGTGCCGTTCCCGCCCAAACAGACGACGATCTGCCCGTTGGGTCCGTCGTCGGTCGCCCCGATCGTTTCGACGATCCGTCGGTTCCGCCACGAGTACGAGGCGAAGATAACTCGCCGCGACACGATCCCGGTTTCGGTAGAGCCGGTGACCGGGTCCAGTGATCATCATGAGGTTTCAGCGTGACCGATACTGCCAACGACGTTTCTACCGTCTCGGTCACGGTCAACGGTGTCGAGATCGAAGCCACCCCCGGTGAGCTACTGATCGACGCCTGCGAACGTACCGGCACGTACATTCCACGCTTCTGCTATCACCCCCGGATGAAACCGGTCGGTATGTGTCGGATGTGTCTGGTGGAGGTTGATGCCGGTCGGGGCCCGGGTCTGCAACCCAGTTGTATGTTGCCGGTGAGCGACGGGATGCGGGTCGAAACCGAGTCGGACCTGACCAAGAAGGCCCAAGACGGCGTTTTGGAATTTTTGCTGGCCAACCACCCGCTTGACTGCCCGGTTTGTGACAAAGGTGGCGAATGCCCGTTGCAGGACCAGACCATGGCGTTTGGCCCTGGCGAAACCCGGTTCGTTGAGGAAAAACGGCATTACGAGAAGCCGATCCCCATCAGCGACACCGTCTATTTGGATCGGGAACGCTGCATTCTCTGTGACCGTTGTACCCGATTCGCCGATGACGTAGCCGGCGACACGCTCATCCATTTCATGGACCGCGGCAACAACACTCAGGTCAACACCTTCCCGGACGAGCCGTTCGCGTCGTATTTCTCGGGCAACACGGTGCAGATCTGCCCGGTGGGGGCGCTCACCGCAGCGCCGTACCGGTTCAAGGCCCGGCCTTGGGATTTGGAAGAAACCGTGTCGACGGCGTGGACCGACTCGGTTGGTTCTCGGGTCACGGTCCAGTCCTCACGCAATCAGGTCGTTCGCTTGCTTGGCGTTGACGCCGATGCGGTGAACTGGGGCTGGTTGTCCGACAAAGAACGGTTCGCGTTTGAAGCGTTGAACAGCGACCGGCGACTCGGTGCTCCGCAGCTTCGCCAACCCGGCGGCGAACTCGTCGACGCGGGTTGGGCACCGGCGCTGGCCGCAGTCACGGACGCCTTGAAGCAAACCCCGGCCAGCCGGGTGGGTCTCATCGGTGGTGCTCGCCTCACCAACGAATCGCAGTACGCCTGGACCAAACTGTTCAAGGGAGGGTTGGGGACCGACAACGTCGATGCCCAACTCGGCGACGGCCTCCCGGCTCAGCTGGTGCTGAGTCTGCGGCGAGCCTCCATCAACGAAGCTTGTCGGCCGGGGGGAACGGTGATCCTCTGCGGACCCGACCTCAAAGAAGACCTCGGGGCGTTGTACCTGCGGATCCGTCACGCGGTAGTGAACGACGGGGTGACCCTGATTGAGATCACCCCTACCCGTACCGGCCTGTCTGGGATCGCAGCCCATTCGCTGCATCCGGCCGCGGGAGAAGTCGCGGCGCTGGCCTCGGCGCTGGTGGCGGCCCAACGCGGCGAAGCCCAAGGGGCGGCCGGCGTTTCGGCCGAGCAAGTCGCACAGGCTGCGGCAGCCCTCAGTGGCCCGGTGACCGTGGTGCTGGGTCGTCCTTCGATTGCCGAATCGGTTGACTCGGTGACTGCGGCGGCGCTGGCCCTGACTGAACTTCCCGACGTGGCATTCCTGTCGGCGCTTCGCCGCGGCAACGTTCACGGTGCACTCGACATGGGCATGGCCCCTGGGCTGCTCCCGGGACGAACCCCGTTGTCGGCGGGCACGGTTAGCGAAGTGTGGGCAAACACCCCCAGCGAGCCCGGACTCGACACGGAAGGCATGTTGCGGGCGGCGGCGGCCGGCGAACTCGATGTGCTCGTGTTGCTCGGAGCTGACCCGCTCAGCGATTTCCCCGACCGTCAACTGGCCCGCAAGGCGCTGGAGGCGGTGACGACAGTGGTGGCGATCGAGTCGTTGCCGAACCCGTCAACGTTGGCCTACGCCGACGTGGTCCTCCCGGCCGCGATGGCGACCGAAGTGGACGGCACGTTCACCAACCTTGAAGGGCGGGTGAGTGTTTCCGAACAGAAGGTCACTCCGCCTGGCACCGCCCGCGCCGATTGGATGATCGCCTCAGAAATCGCTCGTCGACTGGGCAACGATCTGGGCTTCGGTTCGACGGCCGACATCCGAGCCGAGATGGTGTCGGTTTCTCCGCTGTTTGCCGGCCTCACCGAGGAGGCGCTCATCGAGCACCGAATCGAAGGGGTGTTGGTGACCGGTTCGTCGATCTCACTGCCAAGCGCATCGGCACCCGAGACGCCACATCACGACGCCTACTCGCTGCGGTTGGTTACCGGCCGTCGGATGTACGACGCCGGCACGATGGTGCAGGCCAGTTCGTCAAGCGCCGGTTTGGCTGCGGCGGTGGCCGTTCGGTTGGGTACCGCCGATTTCGAACGCCTTGGCTGCGCGGAAGGAACCACGGTCAGGGTCGCTTCGGCTCAGGGCGAGTTGCTGGTGCCGGTGGTGCATGATCGTGGCGTTCCGACCGGTTCGGCGGCACTGGCCGCCAATGCGCCGGGTTCTCCGGCGAACACCCTGATCGACTGTTCGACGTCGGTAACCGAGGTTCGGGTGGAGCGCCCATGATCTTCGGACAAGACCCGCTCTACGTAGGCGACTGGCTGGGTGACCTCGGGATCACCCTGCTCAAGGTCGGTGTGGCGTTTGCGTTCCTTCTGGTCAGCGTGATGCTGATGATCTGGTTTGAACGCAAGTTGATCTCGGACATGCAGAACCGGATCGGTCCGTCGATCGCCGGACCGTGGGGCATTCTGCAAACCCTCGCCGACGGCATCAAGCTGTTTTTTAAAGAGGACCTGGTCCCGGACAATGCCGACCGGTTTGCTTTCAAGCTGGCGCCGTACCTTTCGCTCGTCCCAGCGTTCCTTGCCTTCGCCATCGTGCCGCTCGGCGGCGATTTCAATCGGGGAGACGGCAGCGACGGGGTGGTGCGGATCTTCGGGCACGACACGTTCCTTCAGGTCGCCGACCCGCCGATCGGGATCCTGTTCTTCTTGGCGATGTCGTCGATCGCGATCTACGGCGTGATGCTGGCCGGTTGGGGTTCGGGTTCGAAGTATCCGCTGCTCGGTTCGGTTCGTGCTTCGGCCCAGATGGTGTCTTATGAAGCGGCGCTGGGGCTGGCGCTGGCCGCGGTCGTGGTGCAGAGCGGATCGTTCTCGACTCACGCCATCGTCACCGACCAAGCCGGGGAAGGGTTCGCGGGTTTGATCCCGAACTGGAACCTGATCACCACCGGTCTGGTCCCGTTCGTGGTCTTCTTGATTGCCGGCACCGCAGAGTTGAATCGGCCACCGTTCGATCTCGTCGAAGCTGAACAGGAATTGGTCGGTGGGTTCCACACCGAGTACTCGTCGATCCGATTCGCGTTGTTCTTCCTGGCTGAGTTCATGAACACCATCACCATGTCGGCGGTGATCGTTACCTTGTTCCTTGGCGGCCCCGCCGGTCCGGCGCTGTTCCTGCCGGAAGGTTGGTGGATCGGAACCATCTGGTTCTTCGTCAAGCTGATGGTGTTCTTGTTCGTGTTTGTCTGGTTCCGCGCCACGCTTCCCCGGTTCCGCTACGACCAGTTGATGGATCTCGGTTGGAAACTCCTGATCCCGATCTCGTTGGCCTGGTTCCTGCTGCTGGTGGGCTTGCAGGTGGCTGAACGGGAGCGGTGGAGCAACGGGGCTACGTTCGCATTCGTGCTTGGTTTGTTGGCGGCGTTCGGTGTGCTCGGCTCGATGCTGGCCGCAGCGATCAACCACGCCCGAGCCGACCGTATCGCAGCGGTGGAGGACGCCAATGGCTGATCTGTTTGAGTATCTGGGTGGGTTCGCGGTCACGTTCCGCAAACTGTTCGAAGAGCGGGTCACCGGTGATTACCGCGGTGGTCGAGCCAAACCCGGCAAACCCGACAACAAACGCCCCAAGCCCGATCGAGTGCATGGGCGCCACGTGCTCAACCGTTACGAAGACGGCATGGAAAAATGCATCGGCTGCGAACTTTGCGCCGGGGTCTGTCCGGCCAAATGCATCTATGTGCGAGGGGCCGACAATGATCCGGCAGCTCCCACTTCGCCAGGTGAACGGTTCGGTTACGTCTACGAAATCAACTATCTGCGGTGTATTCACTGCGACCTGTGTGTGGAGGCCTGCCCGACGCAGGCGATCACCGAGTCGAAGCTTTTCGAGTTCTCGTTCACGAACCGCAACGACGCCATCTACACCAAAACCGAACTGTTGGTTGGTGACGACGGCCGCCCGCAGCAGATGCCGTGGGAAGACTGGCGACCTGGCGAGGATCAGATGACGTCCGGCTGGATGCGGGCCACTTCTCCGGCTGGCGACCATCGCTATGAAGGTGTTGTGCATTGGGCGGGAGAACTCGGGTACGGCGTACGCGCCCCCGAAACCGGTCAGAGCGGCGATCACGACCACTCGTCGGAGGTCAGCCCATGAGCGAAGTCATCACCTTCCTCGTGGCGGCCGCCGTGATTCTGGTCGGTGCGCTGGGTGTGGTTACGGCCAAAAACCCGGTGCATTCGGCACTGTTTTTGATCCAGACGCTGCTTGGCGTAGCGGTGCTGTTCATCGTACAAGACGCCCATTTCCTGGCTGCCGTGCAGATTGTGGTCTACGCCGGGGCCATCGTCATCTTGTTCCTGTTCGTGATCATGCTGCTCGGGGTTGACCGGGCCGAAGATCTCGGAGTTGATTCGGTGGCCGGGCAGAAACCGCTCGCCGCGATCGTGGGCGCGGCCCTGTTGGCGGGGGCGCTGACCTTCGTGCTGGTGGCCACCGATGGCGCCACCGGTCAGGGGCCAGCCGAGTCGCCGACGGGTGAGCTGGTCGAGCAGCGGCTCGATAACGGCCTGACCGACATTGAACGTATCGGACGGGTGTTGTTCACCGATGGTTTGGTGTCGTTCCAGTTGACCGCCTTGCTGTTGACGATCGCGGTGCTGGGTGCGGTAGTACTCACCCGCTCGATGCGACGCAGCGACATGCTCGACGATCTCGAACCGGTTGGTACCGAGCTTGGTTCGTTGGCTCCCGCCGGGGCCAACGATGAGCACGAAACCTCGGGCCACGCAGGGGAGGATGAACAATGATCCTTGCGGATCTGGTGCTGACCAGCTCGTATTACCTGGTTCTGTCGGCGATCATGTTCGCCATCGGCGCGGTCGGGTTGTTGGTCCGCCGCAACCCGCTGGTGATGTTTATGTGCGTCGAGCTGATGCTCAACGCGGTCAACGTCACGTTCGTGGCCTTTGGGGCGGACCTCAACGACGTTGGCGGTCAGATTTCGGTGTTCTTCGTACTGGTGGTGGCCGCGGTTGAGGTCGTGGTCGGGTTGGCTCTGGTGGTGGCGATCAATCGCCGATTGCCGGACGCCACCGCCGATGACGTTTCGTTGTTGAGGGGCTGACGATGCTTGACGCTGTATTCCTGATCCCCGCTTTCCCGCTCCTCGGGTTCGTCTCGATCCTGTTGTTTGGCCGGCGCCTTGGCGAGCCGAAAGCGGGTTGGGTGGCCACGTTGGCGATGGGCGGTTCGTTCGCGGCTTCGCTAGTGACGTTCTTCGGTCTTTTGGGCGAAGACATGGAGAACCGTCGCTTCGTGCAAACGCTCTGGGAGTGGGTCCCGGCTGGCGACTTTTCGGTAGATGTCGGCTTCCTGGTCGATCCGCTGTCGATCACCATGACGCTGTTCATCACCGGGGTTGGTTCGTTGATCCACCTCTATTCGATCGGCTACATGCACGGCGATCAGAACTTCTCCAAGTTCTTCTTGTACCTCAACTTGTTTGCTTTCTCCATGCTGATGCTGGTGTTGGGCGACAACATGCTGCTGACCTTCCTGGGCTGGGAAGGGGTGGGGGCTTGTTCGTATTTCCTGATCTCGTTCTGGTTCACCGACCCGGCCAACGCGTCGGCCGGCAAGAAAGCGTTCGTAACGAACCGCATCGGTGACTGGGGGTTCATGGTCGCCATGTTCTTGACCTTCACCACCATCGGGTCGGTCCGCTACATCGACATCTTCGGTAACGCCGGAACCCTCACTACCGGCACGGCCACCGCGATCACGGTGCTGTTGCTGGTCGGGGCCGCCGGAAAGTCGGCGCAGTTCCCGCTCTACCTCTGGCTGCCGGATGCCATGGCCGGTCCGACGCCGGTGTCGGCGCTGATCCACGCGGCCACGATGGTGACGTCAGGTATCTACCTGCTGACCCGGGTCAACCCGATCATTGCCGAGTCGTCGAGTTGGGCGCCCGAGTTGATTGCCTGGGTTGGGGCTGGCACCGCATTGTTCGCCGCCACGATCGCCGTCGCCCAAAACGACATCAAAAAGGTGTTGGCCTATTCGACGGTCAGCCAACTCGGCTACATGTTCCTAGCGGTCGGTACCGGTGCCTACGTAGCGGCCATCTTCCACATGATCACCCACGCCTTCTTCAAGGCGCTGCTGTTCCTTGGGTCTGGTTCGGTGATCCACGGGATGCACCACGATCAGGACATGCGCAACTACGGCGGCCTACGGGCCTTGATGCCGATCACTTCGGGAACATTCATCGTGGGCTGGTTGGCGATCGCCGGTGTTCCTCCGTTCTCCGGGTTCTGGTCGAAAGACGAAATCCTGGCCCACGCGTACGAACACAACTTGGCGCTGTGGCTGATTGGTCTGGTGACCGCCATCCTCACCGCCTTCTACATGAGCCGTCAGGTGTTCATGACGTTCTTTGGCCGTTACCGCTATGCCGATGTCCGGCCTGATGAGGTGGCGTTGGTGTGGGAGAACCGGATCCAGCACGTGCAGGTCGCGGCGACCGAGGCAACGGCTGCGGTGGAAACGGCTGAAACCGCAGTCGCACAAGCCGGCGAAAAGCTCGAAGCGGCTCAAGCCAAGTTTGTCCAGCGGGAAACCGAACTGGCCGAAGTTGACCCAACCGATGAGAAAGCGGTCGAGAAAGCCACCAAGAATCTGGCTAAAGCGCAAGACGGTTTGGCTAGTGCCGGCGAGTCGATTCCTGAACTCGAAGCTGCGGTGGTGGCGGCCCGAAACTCGGCTCAGGAGGCAACGATTGCGGTTGACGCGGTTCGTGCCGAAGCCGAGGCGGCCGATGGCAGCGTGGACGGTTTGAGCGACGCCGACTTGCCCGAAGCGGTGGTGGAACGACGCGAATTCCATCCCCACGAATCACCATGGCAGATGACGGTGCCGCTCGTGGTGCTGGCGGTCGCGGCGATCGGTGCGGGAGCCATGAACCTTCCGTTCACCAAAGACCTGCATTTCCTAGAGCACTGGCTGGAACCTTCGTTGTTCCATAACGAAACCGCGTTGAGCAGCGGGGGCGGAACCCTCTGGGTGCTGGCCATCGTTGCGGTGGTCGGTGGTGCGCTCGGTATCGCCGCTGCGGTCGCGATCTACCTGAAGGGCCGGGTTGACCCGAGCCGGGTTGAGCGACCGATCCTGGCTCGAGGCTGGCGCTACGACGAAGCCGTCAGCGATTTCATGGGTGGACCAGGGCGTAAGGGCTTCTCGTTGGTGGCCTGGTTTGACGCAACGATCGTGGACGGACTGGTCAACGGTTCGGGTCGCCTCGTGCGGTCAGTGGGGGCCGAGATGAGGTCGCTGCAATCGGGTCTTGTTCGTAGTTACGCCGCGCTGGTGGCGGTCGGTGCGGTGGGTCTCATCGCCTGGTTCCTGATGAGGACGTCTTTGTGATGCCAACCTTGCTTGCTGCCTCCACTTCGGTTGCCTTCCCGGTGCTGACCGCGCTGGTGGTCACCCCGGCGCTCGGAGCCCTCTTGTTGTTGCTGCTCCCGGCCAACCGGCCCGAGTATTTCAAGCAGGTGTCGTTTCTGATCGCGGTCGTGACCGCAGCGATGACGGCCTGGGTTATGGTCGAGTTCGACACTGCGGGCGCAGCTGACTTTCAGTTTGTTGACTCGGTGTCGTGGCTCGACAACCTCGGGATCTCTTGGACGCTCGGCATTGACGGCATCTCGTTGTGGTTGGTGGTGCTGACCGGAGCGTTGTTCCCGATCGCCATTCTGGCCATCGACGCTGAGCATTCGCCGAAGGCCTACTACGCCTGGTTGCTGGTGCTCGAAACCGGTTGTATGGGCGTGTTCTTGGCCCTTGACCTGTTCGCGTTCTTCGTGTTCTTCGAGATCGTGCTGATCCCGATGTACTTCTTGATCGGCCAGTGGGGGCATGGGGCTCGGGCCTATGCGGCGACCAAGTTCTTCATCTACACCATGTTTGGTTCGGCGTTGATGCTGGTCGGGATTCTGGCCACGGCCTTTCTCACCGCAGCAGAAACGGGTGACCCGGTCACCTTCGATTTGGTCACGTTGGCCAACACTCAGGCGTTGTCGACCACCGCGGCCCGCTGGATCTTCTTGAGCTTCGCTTTGGCGTTTGCCGTGAAGGTGCCGTTGTTCCCGGTGCACACCTGGCTGCCCGATGCTCACACCAACGCGCCAACCGCGGGTTCGGTCATTCTTGCCGGCGTGATGCTCAAACTCGGGACCTACGGGTTCCTGCGCTTCGGCATCTACTTGTTCCCTGAAGCCGCCGTCTACTTCGCACCGATGCTGGTTGCGCTCGGCACCATCGGCATCATCTACGGGGCGATCGCCGCCACCATGCAGCGGGACCTCAAACGGCTGGTCGCCTATTCGTCGGTGGCCCACCTCGGCTTCATTGTGATCGGCACCTTCGCGCTCAACACCGAAGGGCTCGAAGGCGGCCTGCTCCAGATGGTCAACCATGGTGTCTCGACCGGCGCCTTGTTCCTTCTGGTCGGTTGGATCTACGAACGTCGCCACACCCGGGAAATTTCCGAACTCGGTGGCCTGCAGAAACCGGCACCGATCTTCGCTGCGGTGTTCATGGTGGTCATGCTTTCTTCGATCGGCGTTCCCGGGTTGAACGGTTTCGTTGGTGAGTTCCTGGCGTTGATTGGTTCCTTCGCGGCGTATCGCTGGTGGGCCATCGTTGCCGCGACCGGTGTGGTCATCGCCGCGCTGTACCTGCTCTGGGCGTACCAGCGGGTGTTCCACGGCCCGGCCGAGGGAGACAACGCCGAGATGGCCGACCTGACTTGGCGGGAAGGTGCGATCATGCTGCCGTTCCTGGCCGCGATCTTCTTCATGGGGTTGTACCCCAAGCCGGTGATCGAACGGATGGAGCCGGCAGTTGATGCGTTGATCGCCCATGTGGAGCGCCACGTGGACGACTTCAGCGAACCCACAGCTGAGATTGCACCGGCGGTCGAACTCGACGATCTTCACGGCGAAGGCTCTGACGCGGAACACGGTGAGGACACCTCTCACGATGAGGACACCTCTCACAGTGAGGACGCCATCCACAGCGAGGAAGGGGCCCAATGATGGTCGCACAGCTGTTGCCGGCGGTTGAACGCCCCGAACTGATCTGGGAGGGGCTGCTTCCGGTGCTGTTGCTCGGTGGCGGTGCTCTGTTGTTGGTGTTGTTCCGGTCGCTGGTTCGGGCGCTACCAGAATCGGTAGCCGGCCAGGTTGCCCCCGCGATGGGTGCACTTTCGGTGTTGGGCATGGTGTTGGCCGGTGGCTTCTCCGGGACAGACATCCCGTTAGGCAGCGTGGTCGACGATTTGGGTTGGGTCACCTACCTGATCGGATTGTTGGTGGTGATGGCGGTCGTGGCTTGGGGGGTTGCCCGGCTCGGGCTCGGCCTTGACGCCACGTTGACTGCGGGTCTGGCTCTCGCCGCGTTCTCCGCGGTCTGGCGACTTTGGAACGACCGGCTCGAAATCGACGGCCCGATGAACATCGTTGGTGACCAGCTCGGGCTTGACGGGTTCTCGTTGGTGTTCACCGGGCTCATTGCGCTGGCGGTCGTGCTGGTGGCGTTGCTCCTTGACGGCTATCTGCGTCGGGAAGGCATCGACGGCGTCGAGATGTACGTCCTGATGTTGTTGTCGGCTACCGGTGGGGTAGTGATGGCGAGCGCCAACGACCTGATCGTGTTGTTTCTGGCCTTGGAGACGCTCAGCATTGCGGTCTACGTGATGGCGGCGATGCATCTACGCCGGGGCGAAAGTCAGGAAGCCGGCCTCAAGTACTTCTTGTTGGGGGCGTTCGCCTCCGCGTTCTTGCTGTACGGCATCGCCTTGACCTACGGCGCAACCGGTTCGACCAACCTGATTGCCATCCGTGGGTTCCTTGACTCCACCACGCTGGTTGACAACGGCCTGCTGATGGGTGGCTTTGCCATGCTGCTGGTGGGCTTCGGTTTCAAGGTGGGTGCTGCTCCGTTCCACGCCTGGACTCCGGACGTCTATCAGGGCGCGCCTACTCCGGTGACCGCGTTCATGGCTTCGGTCGTGAAAGCCGCGGCGTTCGCGGCGTTGATCCGGGTCTTTGTTGTCACGTTCGGTGCCTACGGTTCGGATTGGCAACCGGCGGTAGCGGTGCTGGCGCTGCTGACCTTGCTGGTTGGTTCGCTGCTAGCCATCGTCCAGCGAGACGCCAAACGAATGCTGGCCTTCTCCTCGCTGGGTCATGCCGGTTTCATGTTGGTCGGCGTTCAGGCGGCCAGCGACGAAGGTGTCGCGGCGGTGGTGTTCTACGCCGTTGCCTATTCGATGATGGCCATCGGCAGCTTCGCCGTGCTGACCGTGGTTTCCGGAGTCGGGGATCGTCGGACCGGGCTTGACGATCTCGACGGTCTGGCTCAACGGCGTCCGGCGTTGGCGCTGGCCTTCACCATCTTCTTGCTGGCCCAGGCCGGGGTGCCGTTGACGGCCGGGTTTGTCGCCAAGTTCGAAGTGATCGGGGCCTCGGTTTCGGCCGGCTCGTACTGGCTGGCGATCGCAGCCATGGTCACTGCGGTCATTTCGGCCTTCCTGTATCTCCGGATCGTGCTGTCGATGTATTTGGGTCAGGCCGATGAAGACGCCGACGAGATTCGTGTTCCGGGTGCGGTGGCGTTGGTCATTGGGGTGGCGCTGGTGGTGACGGTCGGTTTCGGGCTGGTACCTGGAGAGCTTGACACGATCACCCGCGAGGCAGTTCCCCGGCTGGTTTCGCTCGGGTCTGCGGTCACCCTCGGCTCGTGACCGCATTTCTGGCCGGGAATCGGCTCCAATGGCCGTCGGCGTCCGCTTCGCGGGCTAGCCTCTCTCCGTTCGGGGAACCATGTTTCCCCGCTTTGTTCAGCCCAAAACCTCACAGGTAGGCTCACTTTTCGTGTCGGATTTCCTTCGCAGCTATCTCACCGTTGGCATCTTTGGCCTGGTCGGCGTCGCTTTGGTCGGCGCGTTCCTGGGGCTGGGCCGACTGCTGCGCCCCAACAACCCCACCGCGGCCAAGACCGAGGTGTACGAGTCGGGTGTGGATCCGGTCGGGGATCGCTGGTCGCAGGCCAACATCCGCTACTACATCTTTGCGCTGCTGTTCGTCATGTTTGACGTTGAGGCGGTGTTCATCTTTCCGTGGGCAGCCCGGCTTGAGGTCTACGAAGTGTTCGGGCTGATCGAGATGGCGATCTTCATCTTCATCTTGCTGCTCGGTCTGCTCTACGCCTGGCGCAAGGGAGTACTCAAATGGGTCTAGTCGAATCGGGCAAGCTCCCCAAGCCGGTGTCGTCGCTGCTCAACATGAGCCGCAAATACTCCATGTGGGTGTACCAGTGGGGTTTGGCGTGTTGCGCCATCGAGATGGGTGCGGCGTTCGCGTCGCCGCGTTATGACGTGATGCGGCTCGGAGTGATTCCGTTGCCGGCCAGCCCACGGCAAGCCGACCTGCTGGTGATCTCCGGGACCGTGACCGACAAGATGGTCCCGTCGGTTCGGCGCCTCTACGAGCAGATGCCCGAACCCAAATACGTGATCTCGATGGGTTCGTGCGCCAACTGTGGCGGTCCGTACTGGGATTCATACTCGGTAACCAAGGGTGTCGATCAGATCATCCCGGTTGATGTCTACGTCCCGGGTTGTCCGCCTCGTCCCGAGGCCCTGCTCGAAGGGATCGTCCTGTTGCAGGAACGGATCCAGAACGAAGATATGGCCGAGCGTTGGAAGGGTGAGCCGATTGTCGTCGACTGACACACCAACCGAAGGCGAAGTTCCGAACGCCGAAGAGCCAGCAGCGGCTACCGACGAGGCTCGCGCCGGGTTGCTGGAGGCGTTGACCGGTGAATTGGGCGAGGCGCTGGTCGGCTCGCACCTTGACCCTGGCGACGATTTGTGGGTCCGGGTCGAACGCGGCGCCTGGGTGCACACCGGCGAGTTCCTCAAGACCGGTCTCGGCTTCCAGTACTTCAGCTTTTTGTCGGCGATCGACTGGCTGCCGTCGCCGTTTGGTCGCGACATGGACGCTCAGGTTGATCTGCGTCTAGGCCACGCTGAGTCCAGCGAGATCGACCAGACCATCGAACAGGGCGTGGCTGGTGGCGACACCCGCTTTCAGGTGTTCGCCCGGGTCAACGACATCGTCAACGGTTTGGCGGTCACGTTGAAATGCGACGTCCCCGATGATGACCTGTCAATTGACAGCTGGGTACCGGTGTATGCCGGAGCCAACTGGCATGAACGTGAATGCCGCGAGATGTACGGCATCGACTTCGTGGGCCATCCCGGACTGCGAAACATTTACCTACCGGCCGAGTTCGAAGGCAACCCGCTGCGCAAGGACTATCCGCTGCTGGCCCGTCGCATGAAGCCGTGGCCGGGAATTGTTGACGTGGAGAAAATGCCGGGCGAAGACGACGCCGACGAGGCGACCGAGGAAGGGAGCGACTCGTGACCGCCATTTCCGATCGCGAACAGCTGGCCTACCTAGCGGCCCAAGCCGCTGACGCCCGAGTCAACGTCGAGCTCGAATCAGAGGGCATGACCCTCAACATTGGGCCGCAGCATCCGGCGACCCACGGCACGCTTCGTATCGTGGCCAAGCTCGACGGCGAGCAGGTCTTGAGCGCCGATCCGGTCATGGGCTACATGCACCGTGGTTACGAAAAGCTGGCGGAGGTACGGACGTACCCGCAGGTCACCACGTTGATCAACCGGATCGACTGGGTGGGCAGCTTCGCCAACGAGGTTCCCTTCATTCTCGCCGCCGAGAAGCTGATGGACGTCGAGGCGCCGCCCCGAGCCCAGTGGATCCGCACCATCTTGTTTGAGATGAGCCGGATCGCCAACATCACCTTGTTCCTTGGCGACATGGGGCTTCAGGTTGGGGCGGTGACACCCGCGTTCTTCGCCTTCCGCGACCGTGAGCACGTACTGAACCAGATCGAGGCAGCCACCGGCGGCCGGTTCCATCCGAACTTCGACCGAATTGGCGGGCTCAAAGACGACCTACCGGCTGGTTGGATCACCGAAACCCGTCGGGTGATGAAGAAGATGCGGTCGTTCTGTGACGAGATGGAACAGCTCGTCCAAGGCAACGAAATCTTCGAAGCTCGCACCCGCGGGATCGGCGTTATCCCAGCCGACGTCGGGTTGAGCTACGGCCTGTCCGGGGCCAACATCCGCGCCTCGGGAGTCGACTGGGACGTGCGCCGTGACAACCCCTGCGGGATGGTGCACAACGAACTCGACTGGAAGGTCTGGACTCACCCCGATGGCGACTCGTTCGCTCGGTTCTGGGTTCGCCTACAGGAAGTGCGCGAAAGCACCAAGATGGTCGACCAGATGCTCGACGGGTTGCCGTCGGGACCGATCATGGCCAAAGTGCCCCGGATCATCAAGGTTCCGGCCGGCGAGGCCTACGTCGAGACCGAAAACCCGCTCGGAGTGATGGGCTACTACGTGGTTTCCAAAGGCGACCTGACCCCGTTCCGGGTCAAGATCCGCTCGGCTTCGTTCAACAATATTTCGATTGCTCCGTGGCTGCTCAAGGGCGTGTATGTCCCGGACATCGTGACGATCCTCGGCTCGTTGTACTTCATCCTCGGAGATATTGACCGGTGATGTCGGCCTCGCTCCTGCTCGCAGAGCTGTCGTACTGGCAGCAGACCTCCATTCGGGTGGGGGCTGGCTTGGCCGCGGTGCTGCTGGTGGCCGGCACGCTGGTGTACCTGCACCTGTTCAAGCTGGTCTCGTTCATGCAGAGTCGCCTCGGCCCGATGGAAGCCGGACCGTTCGGGTCGTTGCAGTTGCTGGCCGAAGTCGGCAAGTTCCTGCAAAAAGAAGACATCTTCCCGCGCAAAGCCGACCGGTTCGTGTTTGCCGCAGCCCCGTTCGTGGTGCTGATGTCGACCTTCCTGCTGGTGGTGGTCGTCCCGGGCGGACCTGATGCCTGGTTTGTTGATTCCGAGCTGGGGATCTACCTGGCCATGGCGGTGTCGTCCGTTTCGGTAATCGGGATTTTGATGGCGGGCTGGGGATCAGCGAGCAAATACTCGCTGCTCGGCGGTCTGCGAGCCACCGGTCAGCTCATCGCTTATGAACTTCCGCTGATTCTGGCGGTGCTGGGGGTAGTGATCCAGGCCGAAACCATGAACATGCAGGGGATCGTCATGGCTCAGGCCGAAGGAGAAATCTTCGGTTTCGGCGGGATCGGTAATCCTTACCTGCTGACCCAGTTCGTGGCCTTCGGTGTGTTCTTGATCGCCATGCAAGCCGAACTGACCCAAACCCCGTTCGACATGCCGATCGCCGAGTCGGAGCTGGTCACCGGGTACATGACCGAATACTCGGGAATGCGCTTCTTGTTGTTCTTCATCGGCGAGTTCGCAACCGCAGGCGTGTTTAGCGCGATCGCCGCCGTGTTGTTCCTCGGTGGTTGGTACATCCCGGGCATTGACCCGGCCGACAACCTGATGAACATTCTGGGACCGCTGGTCATGGTTGGCAAGATCGTGGTGCTGACGTTCCTGATCTTCTGGTTCCGCTTCACCTTCCCTCGTTTCCGCGAAGATCAACTTCAGCGGTTGGCGTGGAAGTTCCTTATCCCCATTGCTCTGACCAACATCGTGGTCACGGGCATTCTCAAGGTCGCCTTCTAGGACATCGTTATGGGACTCGTACCAGGACTCATCAAAGGACTCGGGGTCACCGGTGGCACCATGCTGCGCACGATCTTCCCGGACGGTTTGAAGAAGCCGATCCCGAATCCGGTGAAGGGCGCCGAAACCGTTCAGTATCCGCGCGAGAAAGAGGCGCCGGCCCCTCGGGCGCGTGGCGTGATTGCGTTGCACGAAGACAACTGCACGGCCTGCATGCTCTGCGCCCGCGAATGTCCTGATTGGTGCATCTACATCGAAGGCCACAAAGAAAAGGCACCGCCGCGGCGGGCCGGTGGCAAACCCCGTCAGGTCAACGCACTCGACCGTTTCGATATCGACTTCGCGCTCTGTATGTACTGCGGTATCTGCGTTGAGGTGTGCCCGTTCGACGCCTTGTTCTGGAGCCCGGAATACGAATTCTCGGAGCCTCGCATCGCCGATCTGCTGCATGACAAGAGTCGGCTGGCGGAATGGATGGAGACGGTTCCCGAGTTTGAAGACTACGAAGCCGGTTCGGAAGTCAAGACCAAGAAGGTGCCGAGCCGATGAGTAGCCTGCTGGCCGCCGTCTCGGCCGATGCCGACCTGATGGTCGCGCAAAACGTCTTCTTCGCGCTGATCTCGTTGGTCATGGTGATCGCCGCGGTTCGGGTGGTGACGACCGGCAACGTCGTGCATGCCGCGCTCTGGCTGGTCGTGGTGCTCGCCGGGGTGGCCGTGCAGTTCTTGTTCCTCGGCGCCGAGTTTGTTGCGGTCACCCAAGTGCTGGTCTACATCGGTGCGGTGATCGTGTTGTTCCTGTTCGGTGTGATGTTGACCAAAGCCTCAATGGGCGATGACGAATCGGTGGTCAACGAACGCCGCGGGATGGCCGGGATGGTCGGCTTGCTGTTGTTCGCCGTGATGGCCATTGCCTTGTTTGACTCGTTTGGCGACAAACGGGTAGTGATCGACGAACCGCAGTCAGTAAACACGGTGAGCGACTCGATCTTCAGTCAGTACATCGTTCCGTTCGAGGCGGTTTCGGTGCTGTTGTTGGCGGCCCTCATCGGGGCCATTGTCTTGGCCAGGAAGGACTGAGTCGATGCTGCTGAACCAGTTCTTGCTGCTAGCCGCCGCCCTGTTCTGTATCGGGGTGTACGGCGTTCTGGTCCGTCGAAGCGCCATGCTGGTGCTCATGTCGATCGAGCTGATCCTGAACGCCGTGAACATCAATCTGGTGGCGTTCGGCGCGCTCACTGATGATGTGGGCGGTTCGGTTTTCGCGCTGTTCACCATCGCGGTCGCCGCCGCCGAAGTTGGCATCGGTTTGGCCATTGTCCTGCTCATGTACCGCAACCGCCGCAGTATCGACCTGGCCCAGGTCGACCTGCTGAAGGGCTGAGGTCGTCATGTTGTCTCTCTTCGCATTGGAATCGGTTTCCGAGGTCTCCACGGTGGTGCAGGATGCCAACTGGTTCCTTGAGCACGCTTGGATCATCCCGCTGCTGCCCGCGATCTCGTTCGTGTTGATCCTGTTCTTTGGCAAACGGTTGCCGAAGAAGGGTGCGGAAATCGGGATCACCGCGGTTGCAGTGTCGTTCCTCTTGGCGGTCGTCACCGGCTGGGCCTGGCTCGATCACCGCGACAACGTGGTGTTCGACGGTGGTCACAGCGAAAGCGTCGTGGTTGACGATGGCCACGGTAGCGACGACGGTTACGGCACCGACGACGGTCACAGCGGCGACGCAACGGCCGACGAAGAACACGCCATCGTGGTTGATGATGGCACTACCAACGGCGACGACCGAGTGTCGCTGGCCGTGGCCGCCGCAGAAACCGGTGGCAAAACCGAGGCGCATCCCTACGTGGCGGTGCAGCAAACCACCCAGTGGTTCCAGTCCGGTGGGGTGGAGTTCGGAGCTGGCATTCTGGTTGACGGCTTGTCGGTGATGATGCTCTTTGTTGTCACCTTGATCTCGCTGTTGGTGCACATCTACAGCACTGATTACGTCGGTGGGGATCGCCGGTACACCCACTTCTTCGCGTTCCTGTCGTTGTTTACCGCCTCGATGCTGTTCTTCGTGCTGAGCGACAACATCTTGCAGATGATCGTCGGTTGGGAACTGGTCGGGGTCTGTTCGTTTGCGCTGATCGGTCATTGGTGGGAAGAGAAACCGAACAGCGACGCAGCGTTGAAGGCTTTCATCACCAACCGGGTCGGCGATGTTGGTCTGCTGGTCGGCATGATCACGCTGTTCTTCGCCGCCGGCGGAGGAACGACGTTCGACACGGTCAGTATCAACGAGCAGGTGGTTCAAGGCAACGTCAGCCACACCGCGTTGGTGGTTGCGGCGGCGGCGTTGACCGCTGCAGTGATGTCCAAGTCGGGTCAGTTCATCCTGCACACCTGGCTGCCCGACGCGATGGCAGGCCCGACCCCGGTTTCGGCGTTGATCCACGCCGCCACCATGGTGGTGGCAGGCATCTTTATGGTGGCCCGGCTCTACCCGGTGTTCTTCGAGGGGATGTCCATCGGCGGTTCGAGCATCAACTTGTTGTCCACGGTCGGAGCGGTCACGCTGGTCGGTGCTGGGTTGTTGGCGTTCGTACAGGACGACATCAAGAAGGTGTTGGCGTACTCGACGGTGTCCCAGCTGGGGTACATGGCGATGGCGCTCGGGGTGGGGGCTTGGACTGCCGCAGTGTTCCACCTGTTCACGCACGCCTTCTTCAAAGCCAACTTGTTCCTCGGTTCAGGTTCGGTGGCGCACGCAGTCCACTCGTTCGACATGAAAAAGGACATGGGAGGCATGAAGAAATACATGCCTCGCACGTTCTGGACTTTCCTGATCGGTTCGGTGGCCCTGGCCGGTTTGCCACCGTTGGCTGGGTTCTGGTCAAAAGACGAAATCTTGGTTGGTACCGGCGGCTGGGGCTTGTTTGGGGGCACCGGTGGCAACGGCGCCTACACCTTCCACCTGTCGATGGGCATGATCGGTGCTGCGCTTACCGCGGCGTACATGACCCGTTGTATGTACCTCACCTTCTTCGGTGAATGGCGGGGCGGTCACGGCCACGACGATCACGGCCACGACAGCCACGATGCTCACGATGCTCACGGCCATCACGGCGAACCGCACGAGTCGGGTCCACGGATTCTGGTACCGCTCTATGTGCTATCCGGATTCTCGATCCTGGTCGGACTGGTCAACCTTCCTCCCGGCCTGTTCAGCGGAAGCGCCAAGAGTCCGGCGAGTTGGCAGGAACGGTTCCTTCACTACATGGAGCCAGCCGGTTCGTCCTACTTCCCAGCGGTTGCCCACGGCACGCCAAGCTGGTCGCTGGCTATCGTTTCCACCGCTATCGCGGTACTCGGGATTGGTATGGCCTTCTGGTACTACTTCGTGCGGGTCGATCGGCTCAGCAAGCAGACCGGGCAGTCGCTGACCGGGCTACCGAACGGCCTGACTTCCCGCAACCGGTTGGCCAAAGCCGGCCACACGCTGCTGGTCAACAAGTACTACCTCGACCATCTCTACACCGGGATCATCGCCGGTTTCACCAAGGGCCGGTTGGCTCGTGCCGCCTACTGGGTCAACCAGAACGTCTTGGACCGGACCGTGAACGTGGCGGGAGAAACCGCAGTTCGGGCCGGGCGGGTGGTTTACGAACGTATCGACCAAGGTGTTGTTGATGGTCTGGTCAACTCGGCCGGTCGAGTTTCAGACTCCACTGGTCAAGAACTCCGCAAGATCAATTCGGGTCAGGTGCAAAACTACGCCGCCCTCATGTTCGCCGGTGCCGCCGTCTTGGCTGGTGCCTTCATCATCCTGTTCGCCCTTTAAGAACTCACTATCCACGAGGAACAAACGCTTATGGACTTTCTCAACGACTGGGGACTCACGCTGGTGACCTTCCTACCGCTTGCCGGTGCGTTGGTCATGATGGCAATACCAAAAGAGGAGGAGAAGGTCCTCAAGCAGGCTGCGCTGCTTACCTCGTTAGCCACGCTGGCCGCCGGGATCTGGCTGCTGGTCGAGTTCGACTACGACCGTGCGGGTTCGTTGCAGTACGTGGTCGACAAGAACTGGATCGAAGTCATTGGGTCGGGGTACACCCTCGGTCTCGACGGCATGTCGCTGCCGCTACTGGCCCTCACCGTGCTGGTGATGCCGTTGGTGTTCATCTACTCCTGGGACCACATCCCGTCACCGGGGAACGCCAAAGCGTTCCTGGCCTTGATGCTGATCCTCGAGACCGGCATGATCGGCACCTTCGTAGCGCAGGACCTGATCTTGTTCTTCGTGTTCTTCGAGGTTGTGCTGCTCCCGATGTTCTTCATGATCGCGGTGTGGGGCGGCGAGGATCGTCGCTACGCCTCGCTGAAGTTCTTCCTCTACACCCTGTTCGGGTCGGCGCTGATGTTGCTGGGCTTCCTGGCCCTGTTCTTCTTGTCGAAGGATCCGGTGACCGGTGAACTGCTTCGAACCTTCGACATGCGGGTCCTGACCGACGCCGCGGGTGCTGGCATCGTGCGCAGCTCCCAGCTGTTGATCTTCGGTGGCATGTTCCTCGGGTTTGGTGTGAAGGTGCCGCTGTTCCCGTTCCATACCTGGTTGCCGGATGCCCACACGCAGGCGCCCACCCAAGGTTCGGTGATCCTGGCCGCGGTGCTGCTCAAGCTCGGCACCTACGGATTCATCCGTATCGCCATCCCGATGCTGCCCGAAGCTGCGGAAGCGTGGGCTCCTTGGATCGGGTTGTTCGCGGTCATCGGCATCATCTACGGCGCCTTGGGCTGTCTGGCCCAGACCGACATGAAGCGTCTGATCGCGTTCTCGTCGGTGGCTCACATGGGCTTCGTGATGCTCGGTATTGCCACCCTCACCGATTTCGGTATCAACGCCGCGATCTTCGGGATGGTGGCCCACGGCCTGATCACCGGGATGCTCTTCTTCATCGCTGGCTCGGTCAAAGAGCGCTATCACACGCTCGAAATCAAACGTCTGGGCGGGATGCTGTTGCAGGCGCCCCGGCTCGGTTGGATCCTCGGCTTTACGTCGATGGCGTCGCTGGGCCTTCCCGGCTTGGCCGGTTTCTGGGGCGAGTTCCCGGCAATCCTTGCTGCGTATCAGCCGGCCAACGGCATCCCTGAAGAAACGTTCCGGGGCTACATGGTGGTGGCAGCCATCGGCACGGTGCTGGCGGCTGGCTACCTGCTGTGGCTGCTGCAACGCACCGCGATGGGGGAACCCTCCGAAGAGTTTGCCAACGATCCTCACATCACCGACGTGAACCGCTTCGAGTGGATCGCCTGGAGTCCGATTCTGTTCCTGATCGTGTTGTTCGGTGTCGCTCCGGGTCTGATTTTTGATGTCACCGACCCGGCCGTTGTCGAATCGCTCAACAACTGCCTCCAGCTCCCCGACGGCTGCGAAGGCGTGGCCGCGGCAACGACGGCCATGTTCGGAGGCTGATCAACAATGTTGGCCCAGCTCGCCCAGCAGACCGAATCGTTCGTTCGGCCGGCGATCGACTGGCACGCCGTCGCGCCCGAACTCACTTTGCTGGCGGTTGGCGCCCTGGTCACGCTGCTCGACATCGTCTTTTTGGAACGTGGTCGCCGGTTCACGTCGGCGGTTGCCGCCGTCGGTTTGCTGATCACCATGGTCCCCATCGTCACCTTGGCGTTGGACGGCAACGATCGGTCGCTGTTTAGCGGTGCGTTCGTCGTCGACAACTACGCCTTGGTCATGAAGGCACTGTTTGTCCTGTCGGCCTATGTGGTGGTTCTGCTCTCAGCGAACTACGTGGCCGAAGGCGACTACTGGGAAAACGAGTACTACGGCCTGGTGCTGAGTTCGGTGCTCGGCATGGTGTTGATGGCCTCGGCCCGCGACCTCATCACGGTGTTCGTTGCCCTCGAGCTGTTGTCGATCCCGGCCTACATGTTGGCCAGTTGGCGTAAACGCGACCTCAAGAGCAACGAGGCCGGCATCAAGTACTACCTGATGGGTGTTTTTGCTTCGGCCATCCTGCTCTATGGCATGTCGCTGCTTTACGGCAGTGCCGGTTCGACGCTGCTGACCGACATCAACTCGGCGGTCGGAGCTAGCGGTGCCCCGTCAGCGGTCGTGGTGCTGGGCATCGTGTTTGTGGTGGTGGGGTTCGGGTTCAAGGTGTCGGCGGTTCCGTTCCACACTTGGGCGCCAGATACCTACGAAGGAGCGCCAACTCCGGTTACCGCGTTCTTGTCGGTGGCTTCCAAGGCGGCCGGGTTCGTTGCGTTGATGAACTTGCTGTTCGTCGGTTTCGTCGAACGAGGCGACATTTATGAACCGCTGCTGTGGGTGCTAGCGGCTTTGTCGATGACGGTCGGCAACCTGATTGCCTTGCGTCAGACCAACATCGTTCGCATGTTGGCCTATTCCGGTGTGGCCCAAGCGGGATACATGCTGGCGCCGTTAGCGGTTGCCAGTTCGGTTCCCGACACGGCGTTGAGCGCAACCGTGACCTACCTGGTGATTTATGCCGCCATGAACCTCGGTGCGTTCGTGGTGGTCATGGCTGTGGCTCGCAAAACCCGGTCGGCGGAGATCTCGTCGTTCAACGGCTTGTTTAGTTACGCCCCGGGTCTGGCGGTGGCAATGTCACTGTTCTTGTTCGCGCTGGCAGGTATCCCACCGTTCGGGGGTTGGTTCGCCAAGTTCCGGGTGATGGAGGCGGTCATTGAGGCCGAAACCACTTCCGGGTTGGTGCTGGGTGTGGTGGTGGCCGTCAACTCGGTCATTGCCTTGTACTACTACGCTCGGATTGGCTTGGGCATGTGGGCCAACGACGCTCCCGATGGGGATCTCACCCCGGTTCGTCTTCCGTTCTCGTTGGCTTCGGCGCTGATCCTCACCGGTGGCGTGACGTTGGTGTTCGGGGTGCTTCCGCAGTTGGTGGGTGACCTCACGCAGGTCAGTCTGCTGTCCGGCATCGGCGGCTAATCGTCCATGTCGGCACTGGCCGACCGCCTTCGCACTGAGATCGTGCGGAACGAAACGATCTCGGTGGAACACTTCGTGGCGGCCGCGTTGTACGACCCGTCCGAAGGTTTTTACTGCGGACCAGGTCAGGCTGGTCGTAGCGGCGATTTTCTGACTGCGGTGGAGGTCGGGCCGTTGTTTGGGGCGGTGGTGAGCCGGGCGGTTGACCAATGGTGGGAAGCAGCCGGACGTCCAGAGCGCTTCGTGGTCGCCGAACACGGGGCCGGGCCAGGAACGCTTGGTCGAGCTGTGACGTTGGCCGAAGGGGACTGCCTTCGGGCCGGAGCGTTGCAGTGGGTGATGATTGAACCATCCGATCCGCAACGGTCCCGACATCCAACCGGCCCTCATCTGGTTTCTCAAGTCGACGATGCGAACCTTTCCCATGTTGACGTCGTGTTCGCCAACGAACTGCTCGACAATCTGCCGTTCGGGATCGTGGCGTATCGGGAGGGTTCGTGGGTGGAGCGGCGGGTCGGGCTCGACGGCGACCGGTTTGTGCTGCGCGATGGCGAAAAGGTTTCGCCCCCACCAGGTTTAGGTTCCGAAACGCCAACTCTTGGTGCCGAGTTGCCAATTTTGCGGGGAGCCTCGGCTTGGCTGGGCGAACGGCGGGAGCGGTTCCCGGAGAGCCGCATGGTGCTGTTGGATTATGCGGCACCAACCGTGGCGTTGTTGGCACGCGAAGCGGGATGGCTGCGGGCATTTCGTAACCATCAGTTGGGCCGTGACTGGCTCTCGGCTCCCGGTACCCAAGACATCACCGTTGACATCCCGATCGAGCAGGTGGCCGTGTTCGAGCCAACGCAGACCCTGACCCAAGCCGAGTTTCTGCACCGTTACGGCATCGACGAACTGGTCGAGCAGGGGCGCCAAATCTGGCAGGAACGAGCGGCGATCGGTGATCTGGTTGCACTTCGGGGTCGGAGCCGGGCCAACGAAGCCGCGGCGCTACTGGACCCCGATGGGATGGGGGCGTTTCGGGTGTTTGTCTGGGCGCCGTCCGACCAGACGGTCAGTTGAGGTCCCGGTATCCCTGAGCGATGTGTTCGATCCACCAGGCGGGTGCGTTGTCGAGCAGGTTGCTCAGGTTCGAATAGTCCCACCAGCGTTCGATCAAACCGTCTTCAGAAAAGACCATGACCGAAGCGAACGGATGCACTACCCGTTCGCCGGTTGAGAACACCCATTCTTCGGCATGTTCGGTGATGACCGCGTTGCCTTCGGCCAGAACCATCCCGTCGACATGGTTGTGGGCGTCCACCGGGTCGAGTCCGAGTCGGAGTCGGGCCACGATCTGGTCGGGCCCGTGGGCGCCCCCGCCGGTTTCCCCGGTGCCGACATCGACATAGTTGGCATCGGTGGTGAAGAACGAAGCGACCGCGTCCCAGTCGTGAGCGTACAGGGCGACCCAGAAGCGGGCCGCGGTGGCTTTGTTGCGTTCGGTGGAGTTGGTGGAGTTGGTGGAGTCGGCAGGAGTCATGTTCGCAGCCTCACAGGTCCGGAAGCCCAAGTTCAAGATTGGAACCTTGGATTCCACCGGACACGGCGAGCACTTCGCCGGTGACGTATGCCGAGGCGGGCGACGCAAGGTACAGCACCGCAGCTCCGATCTCCCAGGCTTCACCAAGTCGCCGCAGCGGCGTCCCGTCCACCATGGCATCGTGGATTTCCGGGGACTGAAGCACGATGTCGAGCGCGGAGGTGGCGATCGCCCCCGGACTCACCGCATTGACCCGGATCCGAGGGGCGAGATCCTGGGCGAGTTCGCGGGTCAGATGAACAAGCGCGGCTTTGGCGGTCCCATACGCGCTCATCCCTCGAATGGCGAAATGGCCGGCGGTGGACGTGATGTTGACAATCGACCCGCCACCTCGGGCCAGCAGGTGAGGAACGGCGAGTTGGGTCATGTTGAACGCGGTGGTGACGTTAAACCGAAGTGCCGAATCGAAAGTGCGTTCGCTGGTGTCGAGAAACGCTTGCGGCATCGCCCCGCCAACATTGTTGACGACAACGTCGAGCCCACCGAGGTCGTTGACGGCGGCGGAGATGAGCGCCTCCATCCCGTCGCGGGTCGAAAGGTCGCCGGCGATCGAGATCGCCGTGCGTCCGTGCCCTTCGATTGCGGCGGCGGTTTCGGCGAGTTGTTCTTCGCTGCGGGCTCCGATTACCACGTCGGCACCGGCTTCGGCCAGGGCGGTGGCGGCGGCGGCCCCGATCCCACGACCCGCGCCGGTAACCACTGCAACCTTGCCATCGAGACGGAATTGTTCAAGCACCATGGCCAAGACCCTAGACTTTTTCTCTGTGACATCCCCTGTTCATTCTTCAACCGCGGCTCGACTCGACGAGATCCTCATGGCCGACGACGTCAGCGAGTCGCTGTGGGCGTCGATCGACAGCGGCGAAATGGACGATTTGGTGCCGGAATTGGCGCTGCTGCGGATGGAGCAGGATCCAATCCACCGCCACAAAGACGTGCTGGCTCACACCGTGGCGGTGGTCGGCAAAACCCCGCAGGATCGACTGGTGCGGCTGGCCGCGCTGTTTCACGACATCGCCAAACCCAAAACCCGCAGCTTTGAACACGGCGGAGTGACCTTTCGCCACCATGAGGTGGTCGGCAGCCGAATGACGCGGACCCGAATGCAGGAACTGGGATACGAAGAAGAAGCCGTCGAAGCGGTAGCTGAACTGGTCCGGTTGTCGGGCCGGTTCAAGGGATACGCCGATGGTTGGTCTGATGCTGCGGTGCGTCGCTACGCCCGTGACGCGGGTCCGTTGCTGGGTCGGCTCAATGCGCTGATCCGGTCGGATTGCACGACCCGAAATCAGACAAAAGCCGACGCCCTGCAACAGTCGATTGACGAACTCGAGGAACGCATTTCTGACTTGGCGGAAGCCGACCGTCGCAACGCCGAACGTCCGCAGCTCGACGGGCAGGCGGTGATGGACCATCTGGGGATTGAACCTGGCCCAGCGGTGGGTCGGGCCTTGAGGTGGCTACTGGAGTTGAAACGGGTTGAAGGCCACCTCGACGATGACGAACTTTTCCTTCGATTAGATACCTACTGGGCAGAAACATACGGCTAATCTCACCGGCAATTACCTGAGGCTCAGAGCCTGCGGGTGCTATTGACAAGTTGAGGCCAGTACAACGCTGGCCGGCTGAAAGGTGCAGAAATGGGTCGGTTTCTACGGGTTCTTGCAGTAATGGTGTTGTTGGCCTCGTGCTCATCGAGTTCCGGCAGCGCGGTTGACGATCTCAAAGCTGCTCTGATCGACGATGGGGCATCTGAATCCGAAGCCGAATGCGCGGCGAGCGATCTTGTCGAACTGGGTTACACCGCTGACGACATCTACGCAGACGACACGGATCCTTCACCCGAAGCGTTCGAGATCATTTTGGGCTGCATCGAAGGTGGCGACCTGATGGCCGATCTCCAAGACGGATTGTCTGATGTGACCGATCTCGAAGATGAGTTGAACGAGATGATGGAGGATCTGATGACGGATGATTCCCCTCAGTCCTACGGCGACGACCCCGAGTTGGACGCCTACTATGACGCCTGCGAGGGCGGCGATCTGGTCGCCTGCGACGATCTGTACATGAACGCGCCGTTCGGCAGCGAATACGAATCGTTCGGCATTGACTGTGGCGGCCATGAAGCCGACAGCGCCAGGTTCTGTTCCAACGAGAGCAACCCCGACGAATAGGCCACAGCACTGGGTGGCACCAGCGATAGCCTGACCGTATGCGTGTAGGAATCGTTGGTGCCACTGGTCAAGTTGGTGGGGTGATGAGAACCCTGCTGGCCGAACGGAACTTTCCGGTCGAAACGCTTCGGCTTTTCGCCTCGGCCCGTTCCGCGGGTCGGACAATCGAAACCGCGTTTGGTGAAGTAACCGTCGAGGACGCCTCGGCGGCTGACTACACCGGGCTTGACGTGGTGCTGTTTTCTGCCGGTGGTGCGACCAGCACCGAACTGGCGCCGAAGGTAGCCGCCTCAGGGGCGATCGTGATCGACAATTCGTCGGCGTGGCGAATGGATCCCGACGTGCCGCTGGTGGTTCCAGAAGTCAACGCGTCCGCCCTTCGCTCAATCCCGAAAGGGATCGTGGCCAACCCCAACTGCACCACGATGGCGGCCATGCCGGTGATGAAACCGTTGGCCGATGAGGCTGGGCTCGAAGCCATGGTGATTTCGTCCTACCAGGCGGTGTCCGGTGCGGGGTTGTCGGGTGTGGCCGAACTCGACGAGCAGTCCCAAAAGGTGGGTGTCGACGGTCCGAAACTGACCTATGACGGTGCCGCGGTCACGTTGGCTGCTGGCGAGAACTTCGTTCGTCCGATCGCCTGCAATGTGCTTCCCTTGGCTGGCTCGATCGTTGACGATGGGCTTGAGGAGACCAGCGAAGAGCAGAAGCTTCGGTTCGAAAGCCGCAAGATCCTCAACCTTGCTGATCTGAAGGTTTCGGGGACGTGTGTGCGGGTGCCGGTGTACACCGGGCATTCGTTGTCGATCAACGCTCGGTTTGCGCGACCGTTGAGCCCGGCGCGGGCCCGAGAGCTGCTGGCTGACGCTCCTGGCGTGGTGCTTTCCGAAATCCCGAACCCGCTCGAAGCGGCCGGGCAGGACCCGTCGTTCGTGGGCCGTATCCGCGTCGATGACACGGTGGAGCACGGGCTGAGCCTGTTTGTGGTGGGCGACAACCTTCGGAAGGGCGCGGCGCTCAACACCATCCAGATCGCTGAGAGCCTCATCTCCCAAGGCCTCGTCCGGGCCTAAGCGAAGCCTGAAGCTACGGAGGGTTCTCGACGTAGCGTTGCATCGCCTGTTCAAGGCTGATGTCCATCTGGTTGGCTAATGAAGCCAACCAGGCCAGCACGTCACCGAATTCGTGGAGTTGCTGTTCGGTCGTTCCTTTACGAACCGCTTGGGCAAGCTCACCGATTTCCTCGGCCAGCCACGCCACCGTGGCCGGAACTCCTCGGTCTCGGTCGGCGCTCCCGTAGAGCTGCTCCATCAACCGTTGGAGCTCGTCAAGATTCATGAGTTTCGGCGTTTTTACTCGACGGTTGGCCACCGGAGGTGCCTTCCCGGGCCGCGAGCACCGCCGGGTGTTCGCCCAGCGCCCAGTTGAGGGTTCGCATCAGGCCGGTAGCGGCGGGACGGATCGCGATCGGTTCGGCCAGCGGTGCCACCGGGATCATCAACATGCGTCGGGCAAAACCGGGCAGCATCGAGGCGGCCGCGGCGAAGATCACCCCGTAGGAGGGTCGGGCGGCCAGGCTGAGCGGCGGGAAGGCCAGGAAGCGGACCGTTTCGCGGGTGTCGGGACCGACGGTGAGTTCGTCTCGGTAGCTCAGGAGCCGCTGACGAAGCTCCTCACGACTTTGAGGTGGGTCAACCACGCCAAGCGCCTCGCCGATCTGGCCGATCTGGGCGACGTACTCGTCAGCGCGCGACTCGGCCAACGGGGTGGTGCCGTAGCGTTGTCGGGCTCGCAGGAAACTGTCGGCTTCGGTGCAGTGGACCCAGGCCAGCAGGTGAGGGTCGAGTGCCGAGTAGGGGCGTCCGTCGCTGGCAACCCCGTTGACTCGGGCGTGCACGGCGCGCACCATGGAAATGACCTGCTCGGCTTCGGTGGTCGTTCCAAAGGTGGTGGTAGCGATGAACGCACCGGTGCGTTGCAGCCGCCCAAGTGGGTCGCTGCGGTACGTCGAATGCTGAGTGACGCCCGCGAGGGCCAGCGGATGAAGCGTCTGAAGGAGCAGCGCCCGCAACCCGCCGATCAGCATGGAAACGTCGGTGTGAACCTCCCAGATCGCCGAGTCGGGTGAAAATCGGCGTTCCTCAGTCGGGTCGTAGTCGTACACGGGTTCATCGGGGGTCCCGGCCAGGGTTTGCCGGACTACTCGGGCGACCCGGTCGCGAAGCGTGTGGAGTGAATGCTGGGGGAGCGCAGCCATGCCTTCACGCTAGGGCTCGGGGCGACTCAATGCGTAGACGGCTGTGTTCAACCCGGTGCTCACAGGGTGTTCGACTTGCCGGTTTCCCGCTTGCGCAGAGATGGCTTTGTCTGGTCAACTCCCGGAATGGACATCCGCGAAGCGCTCTACACGACCCGGGCGATGCGCCGGGTGACGAACGAACCGGTACCGACCGACGTGCAGGCCAGAATCCTTGACGCGGCGATTCGCGCTCCCAGCGGTGGCAACGGCCAGCAGTGGCGGTTTTTGCTGGTAGATGACCCGACTCAACGGGAACGACTCGGGGATCTGTACCGGGAATGTATCGACCTGCTCTGGGCCACGATCTACGCCGACAAGGTCGAAGCGGCTCAGGGAGCAGGCGAGGAGGCGGAGTCGCTGCGCCGAATGATCAACTCGGTGTCGTGGGCCCAAGAGAACTTTGCGGTGTATCCGCTCCTCTTGTTCGCTTTTGCTTACGGCGACACCAGCGGTGGTTCGATTTTCCCCGCGGTGTGGAGCGCTCAACTGGCGGCCCGGGCCGAAGGGGTCGGCTCGTCGCTGACCAGCGTGTTGGCGTTCAAGGCCGATGAGACCCGTGAGGTGCTTGGCGTTCCCGATGAGCAGTGGAAGATGGCCTGTTGCGTGACCTTCGGATATCCGACCGGTCGGTGGGGGGTTCCTCAGCGGACACCGGTGCAGGACGTGGCGTATCGAAACACCTGGGGAACTCCGGTGGGTTTCTCGGTTGATGAGCCCCTCTGGCCTTGAGCTGCTAAACGAGCGGCCTGAGCAGCGATGAACACGGGGCAGTAATGGGCACGGGGCAGTAATGAACACGATGCGCGGGTTCGCGCTAGGGGTGGATACAGGCGGTACGTACACCGACGCAGTGGTGTACGACGAACAGTCGCGTTCGATTCTGGCCAAAGCCAAAGCGCCCACTACCCATGATGACCTTGCGATTGGTATCGGCGAAGCGGTTGACCGGGCGTTGAGCGGTGCGGACCTTGAGCCTTCAGCGATCCGGATGGTGGCGTTGTCGACCACGTTGGCCACCAACGCGTTGGTGGAAGGGAAAGGCCGTCCGGCCTGTCTGGTGACGATCGGTTTTGAGCCCGGTTCGTTCGCCCGGGATGGCCTGCCGGAGGCGATCGGCACCGATCGGGTGATCATGGTCCCCGGTGGCCACACCAGTCACGGGGAAGAAATCGCCCCGCTGGATCTCACTGATCTGGCGGCCCGGGTCGATGAAGTGAACGGCGAGGTGGAAGCGTTTGCGGTAACTGCCCAATTCGCGACCCGCAATCCCGCGCAGGAGCTTCAAGCCCGCGACCTGATCCGGGACCGGACCGGGAAACCGGTGACGTGCAGCCATGTGTTGTCGTCCAGTTTGGGTGGACCCCGGCGAGGTGTGACCGCGTTGCTCAACGCCCGGCTGATCTCGTTGATCGATGAGTTGGTTGCCACGACCGCCCGGATCCTGCACGAACGAGGCATTTCGGCTCCGATGATGGTCGTTCGAGGCAACGGCTCGCTGGTCTCCACCGATTTTGTTGCCGAACGCCCGGTGGAAACCATCCTCAGCGGGCCCGCCGCCAGTTTGGTTGGCGCGGCGCATCTGGCCGACTGCGATCAAGCCATCATTTCTGACATCGGGGGGACAACCACTGACATCGCGGTGGTGCGGGACGGGCGTGGCCCCTTTGATGCCGATGGCGCGGTGGTGGGCGGTCACCGAACCATGGTCGAAGCGGTTTCGATGCAGACCCATGGCTTGGGTGGCGACAGTGAGGTGACGTTGGCCGATCGGGCGGTTGGGTGCCAGCTACTGATCGGACCGCGTCGAGTGGTCCCGTTGAGCGTGATGGCAGCGGCCCATCCTGAGCGTCTGATTACCGAACTTGAGCAGCAGTTGAACCGCGAAACACCGGGCTT